>Ga0209060_10000213_pt1 | contig 135534 bp, 119 predicted proteins | sample Coa_R1_8_FD_187155 | JGI IMG/M metagenome (GOLD analysis project Ga0209060, IMG submission 187155) | Surface soil microbial communities from Centralia Pennsylvania, which are recovering from an underground coalmine fire - Coalmine... | ecosystem: Environmental > Terrestrial > Soil >... | reverse complement strand
GTATCAAGCGTATAAGTCGCGCCCACGGTTCCCACCACGCATGTCTGGCGAGTCAATCCCAAGCGCTGGCGGATCCGGTACACGCTCTCAATTCCCGTGCAGTGCGCCCCGAGAACGTTCGCGGTATGAAAATCCTTCAGCTTGTCCGCCATCCAGTCCACCTGCTCGTCTTTGGCATTGAACATGTGAAATCCGCCGATGGCAGCCTCCACCGGCTCGGGCGCAATGAATTTTCGCGCGTACTCCAGGGTATTCACCACGCCGGCGTGTCCGCATCCCGCCAGCAAAACCAGCCCGCGCGTGGTGTTGAATACCAGTGACTGATCTTCCGGCACATTGTCTTCGACCCAACTGCCGTTTTCCTCGACCTCAATGCCCTTGGCATAATTCTTCTCCGGATAGAGGCGCGGTATCGGCCCGGTCAGCCAGACTCCCGGCAGAATTTCCTCGGGCTTGTCGTGCTCGATGAACACTCCTCCGGTAGCCTCGTACTCCTTCTTCATCGGAATCATTTCGTTGACGTCTTTGCCGCGACGCTCGAAAAAAATCCCCTTGGCCACGTGCACGCGCGAGAAAGCCTGGGGATTTTTCTTCTCAAACTCCCGGCGCAAGGTCATCAAGCCGCTGGTGTGATCGTCGTGAAAGTGACTCAGCACCACGTCTTGTATGTCGCTCAGATCAATCTTGAGATCCTTCGCGTTCTTGAGAACGGTATCGGGGTGTGCGCCGGTATCGAAAAGAATTTTCTTACCGTCAGTTTCGACCAGGGCCGAAAAACCCCATTCTCCCAGGCCCTCCTGCGCCAGCATGGTCGAGAGAATCGTGATCTTCAGCGCATGCACGTCGTCCCGAGAAGCCGCACCAGACGCGGTATTCGGAGTCTGGGCGAACGCATACGCGCCCAGAAGAAATGCGAGCACCGCCAGCCCGCCACCCGCCGTGTTCAGACTTTTCCTCATCGTTTCACCTCGCTCATCAGCGCCATCATGTTTCCTTCGCTGTCGCGGAAAAACGTCATCCACAAATCATGGTCCGGCATGCGCGCGATCATGTGCGGCTCATCTTCGAACTTCACGCCCCGCACCTTCATCTGCTCGAAGGCCACGGAGATATCGGGGACTGCGAAATAGAGGATCGAGCTGTCATGATCGAACTCCGGCTTTTCCGGATGATCGATCATCAGCCGCACGCCGCCGCAATCGAAAAACGCGAGCCCGGGCGGGGCTTTGAACAGCAGCTCCAGCCCCAGCACGCTTTCATAAAACTTCGCCGCTCGCTCCACGTCATGGGCGCGGATCTGAACCTGCCCCAGCCGTGAAATTCCGATTGCGGTTGCCGTAGTGCTCATTTACAGTTGTCCTCCGGTTTGGAGCATTCTAAACCGCGCGCCAGTAATGGTTCAGTACGGTACCGAGGTCATGTGAACTCCAGCCTGCCATGACGGATACTAGGTGATCTCGCAAGCCCGATCACGCAGGTCAAGATTGTAAGCTTGCGAACGCTGCGAGCCGGGCCCTTCCCTGATTTTCCAGAACGCCGAAAGGATCACTTTGTCCAGCAAGTCCATCGCAGTGACAGCCGTTTCGTTATGGCTGGTTCACATCGGCATCGTCGCGAGTTTGGGTACGACTGGCCGCGGTCCCATCTTGTCCGATGTCCTGCAACTCTGCCTGGGCTGCGTTCTGGTCTACGCGATTCATGAAGCCATCCGGCGCTCCGAAGGGGTAACTCGCTCGCTCTGGCGTTTGGCTGAGATCGCTTACTCCGCCTGGATCGTGGGCCAAGCGCTCTCGGTTTATAACGATTGGGCCGTATCGCAGCCGGTGGCCTGGGCCGACAATCTGCTGTTCTCGTTCTGGTTCGTTCCGCTGGCCATGGCCATGTTCCTCGATCCGGAACGGGCCTCGTCCGAGATTGACGCTCTTCGCGTTCTCGACTTCGTGCAGGCGGTGCTGGTCTGCCTCGCCGCATACCTCTATTTCTTTTATCTGCCCCGCGCTGGATTTTCCGGCGAACTGGTGCATGAGGTCTGGACCCCTTACTTCGTCGGCTACGCCTTGGTCGCCGTGGCGTTTCTGCTGCGAGCGGTTGTGACCCGGTCGCGCGACGCCCGCGCCTTGTTTGGAAGATGGGGAATTTTTCTCGCTCTCTCCGGCGGCATTGACGCGTTTTATTATTACGGTCCGGGCCGCAACCAGACCACCGGCCAGTGGTTCGACATTCTCTGGAGCCTGCTGATTCTGGTGCCCACCCTGATCGCGGTCACGTGGAAGCAGTCCGAAGCTCCTGAAGTCGACTTCGAAGCGCCGCCGCGCGAGAACCGGGTTTACACAGAAATCTTTTTCCTCATCTATCCCATGCTGGTGCTGCTGATGTCGCTGCGCATTGCGCGCGAGCGCCTGGGATTGGCCGCCACCGTGGTCTTCCTGTCATTTGTGTGTTCCAGCGCGCGCCTGCTGGTCACGCAACACCGCCTGGTGCTGACCCAGGAAGCTTTACGCCGCGAAGCTTCGCGTGACGGCCTCACCAGCTTGTGGAACCGGAAGGCGATCCTCGGTATTCTCGACCGCGAGCTGCAGCGCTCCGAGCGCGACCGCCAGCCCGTCGGCGTGATCATGGTCGATATCGACCACTTCAAGCAGATCAACGATAGCCACGGCCACGTCGCTGGAGATTCCGTGCTCCGCATTATCGCGACCGGCATTGCCGCGGTGGTTCGCCCATACGATTCTGTTGGACGTTACGGCGGAGAAGAATTTCTGATCGTCGCTCCTGGATGCGGCATGGTCGAAACCTGCGAATTAGCCGAACGCATCCGCGCCCACGTCGCCGGATGCGAGATCGTGATTGCCGGAGGCAAAGTGCAGCTCACGCTCAGCCTGGGCGTGACCACCGGCGAAGTGGCCGCCGATTCCGAGAAAGTGCTGCAGGCCGCCGATTCTGCTCTGTATCAGGCAAAGAACGAAGGCCGCAACCGCATCTCTCCAAATATCAGCCGCGCCACCCACACGCAGTCCGCACCCAAAAGCGACTTCTGGCTGTAATGCCCATGTAGCCCCGGACCCATTGGTCCGGGGTTGGGCGCGAACCGCGCAACTCCCAAACCGCAGGTCGCTCTGGGCTGAGTTGCTCACAAACGGCTGAATCGCGCAGTTTCCACAAGCGCATCCTGCCCAATGGGCATTGCCCGCCCGGCTACAGGAACTACTGTAGTTGCAGTCCGTACCAGGCTCATGCACAATGCAGCCACAGCACTTTCATCAGCCTCCGTTACTTCCTTGGCATCAGGAATTCTTAGAGGACATGGCAGATCGCAAGCACGTAGAAGACGAACTCCGCGTCAGTCAGGAGCGGCTCTCGCTCGTGATCGACGCTGCCCAGCTCGGCACCTGGGACTGGCACCTCGACACCGGCGAACTGGTCTGGTCGGCGCGCTGCCGCGCCATGTTCGGCATTCCCGCCGAAACGCCCATGTCGTACGAACGCTTTCTGGAAGCCGTGCATCCGGACGATCGCCCGCGAGTGGATCAGGCAGTTAAGGCCTCGCTTGAAAGGCAGCAGGACTATTCGGTCGAAATGCGTTCGATCTGGCCGGATGGCAGTATTCATTGGATTGCTTCACGCGGCCGCGCCTATCGGGATCAATCCGGCCGGCCGATTCGCATGAGCGGTGCTGCACTCGAAGTCAGCCGGCTCAAGCAGACCGAAGACGATCTGAAGAGAGCGCGCGCCGAAGCCAAATCGCAGGCTGACAACCTGGCCGCCGTCTTCGATGCCGTACCCGCCGCCATGTTTTTCTCCAATGACCGCGACTGCCGCAAGATCGTCAGCAACCGCGCCGCTTACAATCTTCTGAAACTGCCCTACGGCACAAACACCTCCAAGACCGCGCCCGCAGCCGAACGCCCCACATTCCAGATCTTCGAAAACGGCCGCGAACTCGCGCCCGAAGAATTGCCCGTGCAGACCGCGGCCGCGACTGGTCATCCGGTTCGTAACAAGGAACTCGAAATCCGCTTTGCCGACGGCAGCTCGCTTCACGAGTTTGGCCACGCCGTTCCCCTGTTTGATGAATCAGGCCAGGTCCGCGGCGCCGTTGGCGCATTCCTCGACATCACCGAGCGCAAGCGGATCGAAACCGAGCTCCGCCACGCCACCGACCGGTTCCAGCTTGCGCTGCGCGGTACGCCCATCACCGTATTTCACCAGGATCTCGACCATCGCTACACCTGGATCTACAACCCCATCGGCGCGCATACGGACTCGGAGATCATTGGCAAACGCGACCGCGACATCCTGGAGCGTCCCGAAGACGCCGATGTCATCGAGGCCATCAAATCGCAGGTCCTCAGCACCGGGGTCAGCTACCAGGGCGAGATCACCGCGTCGATGAATGGCGTGATGCGCCATTATCACTGCAACATCGATCCGCAACGGGATTCCCGGGGACGCATCATCGGCCTGACCTGCGCCTGCTTTGATCTCAGCGACCGCAAGGTGCTGGAACGCGAGCGCGAACGGCTCGGCCGCCAGCGCCAACTCGCGCTCGACGCCGCCCAGTTGGGCTGGTGGCACTACGATCCCGTACGGAATCTCGCCACCTGGGACGATACGTTCAAGCGTATCTACGGAATCACGGCCAGTTCCGGCACCGCGATCGACATTCTGAATTTTGTTCATCCCGACGACCTGCCCGGCGCCTGGGCGAAATTTCAGGCGGCGATGGATGTGGATGATCCCAAGCCCTATGTCGTCGATTACCGGGTCGTGCGCCCCGACGGCTCCGTTCGATGGATCGAAGCCTACGGCGGCGCCGAATTTGAGGGCGAAGGGCCGGCGCGGCGAGTCGTCAGCTGCCTGGGCACCGTGCGCGATGTGACCGAGCGCAAGGCTGCCCTCGAGGATCTGCGCGAAAGCGAGACTCGCTATCGGACGCTATTCGAGACCATGGCCGAGGGTTTCGCCCTTTGCCGGCTGGTGCGCGATGAGCAAGGCCGTGCGGTGGACATCGAATGGCTTACCTGCAACTCCGCGCTCGAGCGCCTGACCGGTCTGAGCCGGGATCGTGTCGTCGGACACCGGGCCAGCGAGGTTTTCCCCGAGGAATTCGAATGGTGGGTTCGCAAGTACGAGCGCGTGGTCGCTGAAAAATCGGTTCACCGCTTCGAGCATGGAGCTGAGTCGGTCGGACGCGTCTGGTCACTGACGGCGTTTCCCTACGCGGGCGACCGTTTTGCCGTTTTGTATGACGACATCACCGCTCGCAAGCACGCGGAGGAAGCGCTGCGGCAGAGCGAGTCACGCTACCGCAACCTGGCCGAGAATCTCGATCGCGAGGTGCAAACGCGCACCCGCGAACTCCAGGAACGCACCGAGGAATTACTTCGTACTTCCGAAGGCTTGAGGATGCTCTCCAGCCGCCTGCTGCAGATTCAGGACGAGGAGCGCCGCCACATTGCCCGCGAACTGCACGACAGCGCCGGCCAGATTCTGACGGCGCTAAGCCTGGAACTGGCCGGCCTGCGCGAGCAGATTTATAAGCTCTCGCCGCAGATTGCGGAACATTTCTCCAGCAGCGAGCAACTGGTGCAGCAGTTGCACAAGGAGGTCCGCACGACTTCGTATCTGCTGCACCCGCCTCTGCTCGATGAAGCCGGCTTGTACTCTGCTTTGACCTGGTACGTTCACGGATTGTCCGAGCGCAGCGACATCGAGATCCATCTCGACATTCCGGAAAATTTCGGGCGTTTGCCGCGCGACATGGAACTCATGGTCTTTCGCCTGGTGCAGGAATCGCTCATCAATATCCATCGTCACTCGGCCAGCAAGACGGCCGACATTCGCATCGCGCGCGAAGCGGAGAGCGTCAGGATCGAGGTGCGTGATCAGGGTAAAGGCATACGGCCTGAGGAACTCGAGAAAATGCGCAAAGGCGGCTCGGGCGTGGGCATTCGCGGCATGCGCGAACGAGTCGCCCAGTTTGGCGGGGAACTGCATATCGACTCCAGCCCGGCCGGAACGCACGTCTCCGTGACCATCCCCGTCCCGAGAAGCGCTGGTTCGGAAGAAGAAAGCGGCATCGAACACCTGCGCGCCGCCATGTGATTGTGTACGGGCGGACGCAGTCGTCCGCCCCGCGAGCCTGAGCGCAGCGAAGCGAGCCTGCTGGCACCATCGATCGCTTCACCAGGTGGCCAATTTCTGCGGTGCTTGGTCGTTCAAACTGTCTCTGCCCAGCCAGCCGTATTGCGCAATAGTCCTGGAATGTTGCGGGCAGTTTCCTGAACGCCCTCCGATCGCCGCATTGCGCGCTTCGCGCGCAACCCCGGACGAATGCCTCCGGGCTACACAACGAGCACATATCCTTCCTCACTTTCAAGAAAAAAGTTGAGCATTTAAACGTTTCACTATGCGGAAATTTGTGATTTTGAGCATAGCCAGCAGGTGGTGACTTTGTGTACCATGGCGCACACCGCCACGTCAGGGCTGCTGTGGCTGTCCGCCATCGAAGGAGGCTCAGATGCACGAATCCAAATTCATCACTCGCCGTTTCTCCAAGGATAGGTTCCAGGTCCTGTTCCTGGCCGTCGCGCTTCTGCTTCCCGCTGCGCTCATCGCCCAATCCTACTTCGGCACCGTAAGCGGTATCCTGACCGACACGACCGGAGCGGTCGTACAAGGCGCCAAGGTCACGCTGATTGACGAGCAGAAAGGATATAAGTTCAGCGGCACATCCGACAGCAGCGGCCGATATCTGTTCGCCTCGATTCCACCGGGACTCTATACCGTATCGGTGGAGATGCAGGGCTTCGAGAAGGTAGAACGCACCCACATCAAGCTGAATGTGAGCGAGAACCCGACGGCGAATTTGACGTTAAAAGTCGCCGGCACCGCGCAGAAGGTGGAGGTGTCGGCGCAAGCGCAGTCGATCTCAACCGAAGATGCCACGACCGGGCAGGTGATCGATCGCCGCTTCATCAATGATCTGCCGATCATCAGTCGAGATGTCACCGAACTGACGTATCTGACCGCCGGCGTCAATGACATGGACGACCAGTGCCACAATTGCGGCTCAACCGATTTCGTGTCCAATGGCAGCCGCGGAGCCAGTGCCGACATTCTGATGGATGGCGCTTCGGTCACCAACTTTGAACCTAACGGCGGCGTCACTCAGGCTGTCTACATCCCTTCTCCAGAAGCGGTGGAAGAGTTCAAAGTACAGCAGACCAATTTCAGCGCTGAGTATGGTTTTTCCGGCTCAACCATCCTCAACATGATTACGCGCTCAGGGACCAACAAATTCCACGGGAGCGCCTACGACTTTGTCCGCAACACGATCACCGACGCGAACGACTGGTACAACGACCGCAACGGTCAGCCCATTCCGCCGGTGCACCGTCATGACTACGGCGGTACCTTCGGCGGACCGATCTTCAAGAATAAGACGTTCTTTTTCTTTGATTGGGAAGGGGATCGCTCCAGCGACATGCGTACCTACTTCGCCGGAGTGCCCGACCAGTTGATGCGCAACGGAAACTTCAGCGAAGTCTGCACGGCCCAGGGCGGAGCCGGATTCGACTCGAACGGGAATTGCATCGATTCCAGCGGCGCCCTCTATCCCGCGGGCCAACTTTATGACCCGTACTCCGGAACGTACAGCAGCACCGACGGCGGGCCGGTGCGCGCCACACCAATTCCGAACAATCGAATTGATTTATATGCGAGCCCGGGCAACCCAACTCTGCCCGCCAATCTACAACCCACTCCGGGGAAAGTGGGCAACCTGATCGACCCGGTAGCTCAGAAAGTCATTAATTTGTTCCCCATGCCCACGGCCAGCTACGCCAATCCAACCATCTACAAGAACTGGACCATTTCCGGAGCGACTCCCAGCAAGAATGATCAATTCGATATCAAGATCGATCACCGCTTCAGCCAGAAAAATCTGGTGAGCGGGAAATATTCCCAGGAATGGAGCTCTGACGCTCCCTTCGACTGTTTTAAGACCCTCATCGATCCTTGTGGCAGCGGCGCGAATTCGAACACCGCGCATGCGGTTGCCATCAATGACGCCTATACGATCAGCCCAACCTTGCTGCTGACCACGACCTTCGGGATCACCCGCGGGGCCTTGCGCATTTTCGCTTACAACACCAGTCATGGTTCTGATCCCCTGGGGACGCTGGGTTTCCCCGAATATCTGAAGGCGAACGGTTTCAACGGCGTACCCGCCATGTTCATCAACGACTACCAGAATGCGGGCTTTCCTAACGCAGGAAACGATCCTTACGGTAACTACAAGCAGGGGCAGACGACCGGCCAGCTTGCATTCGTCTTGAGCAAGATCCATGGACCTCACGAATTGAAGTTCGGATTCGAGGGCCGGCTGCACCAGCAGAACTATATCCAGACCAACGCGCCGCTCGGATATTTCCAGTTCGACAACACCGGCAGCTCGCAATGCCCCGGGGTGGAGTCTACGACGCAATGCAACGACGGCCTTCTTGCAGGCGGCGACAGTATGGCCAGCTTTTTGATGGGGCAACTGGAAGGCGGGGGAAACAGCTATTACGAGATCCAGTTCCAGCCGGCGACAGAGAATTACCAGTACGCCTGGTTCGCGCAGGATAATTTCAAAGCCACTCCGAAGTTAACGTTGAACCTGGGGTTGCGCTATGACGTCTCGCTGCCTCGAACCGACCGCTTCAATCACCAGAACTGGTTCGATCCCAACGTCACCAGCCCATTGAACGGCGGCAAGATCACTTACACCGATCCGGTGAGCGGTAACCCAGTCACGGTTCCGTTGATGGGCGGCGAAGTGTTTGCCAACTCCAGCCGTCGAACGAACTACATCACCGACTGGCATGATATTCAGCCGCGCTTCGGTTTTGCCTTCCAGTTCGCGCCCCAGATGGTGGTGCGAGGCGGTTACGGGATTTATTACGGCCAGTCACGTTCCGGAGCCAGCGGCGTGGTTCCTTACGGGAACGCGGGTTTCGACGAATATACGAACGTAATTAGCACGTATCAGAACGCTGGCAACACTCCCTGGCTGCACCTGAGCAATCCTTATCCCAACGGATTGAACCAGCCCCTTGGAAGTTCGCTTGGTTTGCTGAATGACGTGGGCTACGGAGCCAACGGACCACTGCTCAGGCCTGGGTACAATCAAACTCCATACGAACAGAGCTGGAGCCTTGGCATCGAGCGGCAGATGTCCTGGAACGTGGTCTTGGACGTGGAGTACCTGGGAAAGAAGGGAACACATCTTCCGTTCAGTGGAACGAACTCCCGCGACATCCTGGGACCTTGGGTGGATAGTCTTCCCCTTAACAGTCCTGACCCGAACAATGCATGCGCCACGCGTAACATATCGTGCCTCAATACGCTCGTGACGAATCCTTTCGCAGCGGTGAATGGTGGACCGATCAGCGATCCCAACAGCACGCTGAGCTCTCCGCAAATCTCATATGTCCAGTTGTTGCTTCCCTACCCGCAGTTCACTGGGGTGACCTCCGATGTTCAGATGATCGCCAATTCTATCTACCATGGCTTGCAGCTCACCGCGAGAAAGGCCTTCAGCAACGGTTTGGAGTTCCTGGTCAACTACACGTGGTCGAAATCGATTGACGACACTTCGGTGGGCGACGACAACGTGACCTGGCTGGGAAGCTTCACCAGCATTCAGGATCCAAACCGGCCGTGGCTGGAGCGAAGCCTTTCGACCTTTGACACGCCGTCGGTGCTGAAGTTCAGCTACAGCTACGACCTGCCAATCGGACGTGGCCGAATGTTTGGCGGCAACATGCCTCGGGTTGTCGATGCCGTGATTGGCGGTTGGAAGACCAACGGCATCTGGTCGATCTCCGACGGCCGGCCGCTGGCAATCACAGTCTCCAACGGAGGATCGCCGATTCCCGGGTTGGGCGGCTATGTCACTCAGCGGCCGGTGATCACCGGCAGGCTAAGGCGCAATTACAATTCGGATTGGCAGGACCAGTTCTTTGCAGATCCGAACACGGCGCCGACCAACAGCAACCCGGTTGGAGACATCCTGAACGTTCCAGCCCAGTTCACTTTTGGAAACATGCCGCGAACCACCGCAGACGTGCGATCGCCGCTCATCTTCAGCAGTGATCTTTCGGTTGCCAAGCAGTTCCTGTTGACCAGCGCGCACGAAGGCGTGCATCTTGAGCTGCGGCTGGAAGCGCAGAATGCGTTCAACCACCCGACATTCAGTCTGGGAACGCCCGGGGCATATTACGATTCCACGCTGAATGTGGGCGATCCTAGCTTTGGGATCGTCCCATACATGTCTCCCATTGGGCCGCGGCAGATGCAGTTGGCGGCGAAGATCACCTTCTAGGCGAGCTTCAGCACCGAACCAGGGAAATCAAAATCCCCACCCCCGTCGCAGAAGACGCGACGAGGGTGGGGCAACCCTCAGCCGGGGGGCTTTCCGGCAAATCCATAGATCCTTCGCTTCGCTCAGGGTGACAATTCCGGTTAGCTTTCGGTGCCTACGTAGGCGACGCGGCCGATTACGTAGTCGGAGAAGTGTTTGCGGTCTTCCACCGGGAGGACTTCGACGGGCGACGACTGGTTATGCGGTCGCAAGACTAACTGATTTCCGGCCACTTCGACATAGCGGACGGCGGCAATCTCGTTTTTCAGAACAGCGTACATATTCGGCTCGCCTTTGCGAAAGGGCGTAAGTGCGTTGTAATGACGGTCGAGCAGCAGGGTGGCTCCAGGCTGAAGGCGAGGAGACATCGGCAGGGCTTCGGTGGAGTCGAGCCGGATCATTACGAAGCGCTGCCAGGTGGAACGGTCGCCCTCGGTTTCGGTGCGCAGGCGGCGCAGGAAGGTCTTGCGGAATTTCACGATCTCGTCGACGTCCATGGCGGCGATGAGGGGATGGGTGGCGGCGGTGGAGCTAGTCATGACGATATTTTCGAATTCGTCGGGGCTGGGCGGGAGGATGGTAGCTCGCTTGCTCACTTCAGCAGGATCGAGCAGATCGAGCACGGAGAGGTGCTGGACGGAGAGGACCTTGTCCATGCCTTCAAGGCTCAGGCCGCGCTTGCGATTGAGGAAGTTCGAGATGTGGGCTTGCTTGAATCCGGTTTGTTGGGCGAGACGGAGGCCGGTGAGTTCGCCTTGTTCAATGCGTTCCCAAAGAATTTTTCGCAAATTTTCCTGCAGGACCCGGAACTTCACTTGCGGAGTATAGCATCCGGTTGTTGGAGTTCGGGATCAGGGGAACGATTGATTTTACAAGGTCTTAACGGGATCAAGAGCAAGCGGAGCGAAGGCAAATGGAAGGGGCTTTTGAGGGCAGAAAGTTTTCCACAGGCAAGGATGTTCGCCGCAACCTTGACTGAGAAAATTCACAAAGATAGGATCGCGCCACAGTATGCGCTAATTTGCTCCAGGGATGACGCAAATGACCAGCCACTTAGACAAATCGAATGAGGAGAGGGAATTCGGAGAGTTCCGAAGAAAGGTGAAATCATTGGAGGTGCTGTCGGCGTCCGTGGAGCGGCTCTTGTTGTCGCTGCGATTCACAGGGGAGCTAACGCTAAACATCGAGAACGGCCGTGTGAAGAAGTCACGGTACGAAGAGTGGCACTATGGGCAAAAGTACAGCGGAGTTGAGCAAGGGCTTGCGCAGAAATTGTAGAGGGGAGAAATGAGTAGGGGGATCATTTTGCTTTTAAATTTCCCATCCTAAATCGGCGAAGAGGGCGAATCCAGGATGGGGCACCCAAGGCGAGTGGTGCGCTCATACAAGTAAATAGCTCAAGCAGGTCAGCGTCGAGAAACGTGCCCTGCGTAGGTTCCCGCAATTGTGGGGGAATCGACGCAGGGCTTTTTCGTCTGGTGCGGGATGCAAGCGGGTAAGAGGTTTAGCGGAATTCCTGATTGGATTTGGAGGCAGTAATGAAACGGAGTCATAAAAATCATAATGAAACGACACGGATGGAGTTGAAGTATTGCGAGCATTGCGGAAGTTTGTGGCTGCGGGAAAGCGGGGCAGAGCGAGTGTACTGCGACCAGTGCCTGCCGGAAGTGAAGGAGTTGCCTGTACCGAAAAAGCGTCCGGGGCGGGTGATGCTGCCGGTGGGAAGTTCTCCGCTGGTGGAGGACTACAGAGTTGAGTCGGATACGGAAGAAGTGGAATTTGAAGCTGCGGGAGGTGTGGCATGAGCAGCGCAATTCCATGGATAGCGGCGCAGGCGGATTCCGAATATCAACTGTTGGAGATCAGCACAGAGGACTCCCTTCGAGTTAGCTCAGGACAGGTGGAGAAACACGGGGGAGATGCTGAGATTGAATGCGGTGCCGCAGGATCGGCAAGCAGGACGCGCCCTGTCGCTTTGCTCCCGGGCGCGGGGGGGAGGAATGCCTCCGCCCCTACACCTTCTGCGGAAGAACTGGCCGCGATTCTGCGCGAGTATGAGGAGATCCGGAATGAGGACGAGACGCGGGAGCGGCGGATCCTGCGGGGCAGGACGATCGGGATGCTGCAGCGGTATCTGCGGTATTCGATCGAGACCGGAAGATTGCCTTCGGTGCTGGGGCAGGAATTCTTCCGGGCGAAGGTGACCACCTACAACGTGGTGACGTTCGAGGACCGGGTAATTTTTGTGCTGGATATGGAGCGATGCCTGGAGCGGCTGGATGAGTTTTCGCGGCAGCTGATTGCGCGACGGATTCTGCAGGAGCACGATCGCTGGGCGACGGCGCGGCTGTTGCACTGTAACGAAAAGACGGTGCGACGGTTGACTCCTTACGCGCTGGATCGTTTGGCGGATGTTCTGGTCAAAATGGGACTGCTGAAAGCGATAGACGAAAATTCTTGTCAAGGGGGTTTTGCCAGCGAAATTTCTGTAAGTGATTGTGATGATGGGAAAAATAATTTTTGAAAAATGTCCACTTTACCCTTTTCAATTTGCTATTCTGAATTTAGAGAGTAGGAAAAAAGAAAACTCTTGATGAGGGCGTGCTGAAAAGCACGCCTTCTGTGTTTTGGGCGTGTTTGTAAGCAAGCGAGTCAGAAGCGCGATTTATGCGCCGCAAAAGAACGCGATGCTTCGCTTGGCTCGCAATAGATCTTTCAGCGGGAAAAGCGTCCCGCCTCAGGAGGACAGTTCAAGGCGTGCTTCGGGGCACGCCTTTTGTTTTTTGAAGAAGGTTCACCACACAGGGCGCGGGGAAGAACGGGGAGAGTCAGACATCCCGTGCGGTTCAGGCTGTACGAATTCATAGGGATTTTGGGATTGGGGCAATGATCAAGAAGAAGGCGAAGAAGGCGGACAAGAAAACGACGAAGCCGGGCGCGAAGAGGAGAGCAGGGAAGAAAAAACCGAAAGATATGGCGCAGGTGCGGGAAGAGATCTCCGAGATCGTGAAAGAAAACGCGGGGAAGATCACCGTGGCGCTGGTGGATCAGGCGGTGCATGGGCAGTCGTCGCAGGCGAAGTATCTGTTTGAGGTGGCGAAAATTTATCCGGTGGTGGAGGGAGAAGAAGCTGGCAAGGAGGAAGACTGCCTGGCGAAAATTCTGCTGGATAAGCTGCAGCCTCCGAAAAAGAATCCGGAGGAGGATGACGGCGAGGACGATGCTGCTGGGGCTGATGCGGTGAATCAGGATGAGGGGACATCTGGCGAGGCGCCTCCTGAGCAGGGGTCTGCGGTAGGAACACTTCTGGCCTCACGCGAGGAACGTGCACGACCGGGGGACACGGGAGAAATTCATATTCCTCCTGCTGTTCCGCAAGGAACGTGGGACAAGGACGGAGGGGCGACTGCGGCAGAGAACGGTCTGGTGAAAGAGGACAATGCGACTGTCGTGCTGTGAAAGATATTCGGAAGTCAAAATTCACATCCTAAATTCGCAAATGGCGCGAATTTAGGATGGGGCACCTACGGGATTCCACGGGGACACAAGGTCCCTCGACTGCGAACGAGTTCGCTTCGCGAACTCGTTCTCCGCTCGGGATGACAAGGAGCTCGCGCCCGGGATGGCAGGGTGTGGAGACACGTTAGAATTGTGGGGCGATGGATATTACCTGGTTGACGGATCGGATTGCGGTGGGCGGCGGGATCTGGACTGCGGAGAACATGGAAAAGGTGGCCGCGGCGGGGATCACGCACATCATTGATATGCAGATTGAGTTTGATGACACGGCGCTGGCGGCCGAGCAGGGGATCCGGGTGTTATGGAATCCGACGGACGATGATTTTGAGCCGAAGCCAGCGGCGTTGTTTCAGCGCGGGGTGGAGTTCGGGAAGACAGCGCTGGAGGATGATGGGACCAAGTTGTATGTGCATTGCGCGGCGGGAGTGCATCGGGCGCCGATGATGGTGTTGGCGTTGCTGGGTTCGATGGGATGGGATCTGGAAGATGCGATGGAGTTGATCGAGGGTCGAAGACCGGTGGCCGATTTTGCGGATGTGTATGTGAGAAGCGTGGAGGAGTTTTTGGATTCTGCTCGAGCTGTGGAGTAGGGTTCACAGGGCGGACCGGGAAAGTTAAAGCCCCATTCTTCGAGTGCGCTCAGGACAAGTTCTAAATTCGTGAGGGACGCGAATTTGGGATGGACATCCCGGCTCGCGGCGAGACACAAGGTCCCTCGACTTCGCTCGGGATGACAGAGTGGAATCTGCTGGGATGACAGAGTGCAATCTGCTCGGGATGACAGTCGCTCGGGATGACAGAGTGGTGTTGATCTGCTGGGGATGAGAGTGGAGTCGCTCGGGATGATGAGCTGGACTCGCTTCGCTCGGGGCGGACGAATGCGTCCGCCCCTACATTTGGAGGATGAATATGCGTGATGCGGAATGCCGCCCTGTGGGGCGGCTTTGTTGTTGGGCGCTGCTGCTGGGAGGTTTGTGCGTGGCTTGGGTTGTGAGTGCGGCGGCCGCGCCACATCCTCAGAGCGGTTTAGCAACCACCACCGTGGCGGACACCGTATTTGCGGCGGATGGATCGCCTGCGGTGGGGAGCCTGATCATCACGTGGCCGGCATTCATGACGGCCGGCGGTGGCGCGGTGGCGGCGGGATCGACGACTGCCACCCTGGGAGCGAATGGGGCGCTTAGCGTGGCGCTGGTTCCGAATGCGGGAGCTACACCGTCGGGTGTGTATTACACGGTGGTCTACCAGCTTGGGCCCGGGCAGGTGAAGACCGAGTACTGGGTTGTGCCGGAGGCGTCTCCGGCGACATTGGGGCAGGTGCGAACGACGGCGGGTTCGGGAGTGGCCGGGCAGCCGGTTTCGATGCAGTACGTGAATTCCCAATTGGCAGCGAAGGCGAACGATAACGCGGTCCTGCATACGAGTGGAAACGAAACGGTCAGCGGGACGAAGACCTTTGCGAGCGCGCCGAACGTTCCGGCGCCGACGAGTTCTTCGCAGGTCGCGAGCAAGGGCTATGTTGACCAGGCGGTGAGTAACGTTGGCGCGGGAAATTATTTACCGACGGCGGGCGGGACGATGACCGGCCCGATCACGCTGCCTGCGGATCCGTCAGGCAGCTTGCAGGCGGCCACGAAGCATTACGTGGATGCAGGGCTGTTGACGAAGGCGGATGTGTTTTCGGGATTGGTTCCGGCGAGTGAATTGGGGACGGGATCCGCTTCAGGATCCACTTGCCTGTTGGGAGATGGGACCTGGGGAGCGTGTGGCGCAGGGGGAACCGGAAACCTCTCAACCACACCGAGTGCGAGCCAAGCGATTGCGCAGCCGGCGGGAACGCAGTTTTCGACGAACAACCTGGCGAACATCCGGTATGTGACGGCGAACTGGAACTGGTCGCAATCGCCTGCGGACAATCTGCTGACGCCAGGGACGGCGACGATTCATCTGAGCCCGTGTCCGCTGGGGATCGATACGGCGTCGAGCGCGAATTACTACATATATAAGGTGTACATCGCGGGGGCAGGAACGCCGGAGGCGGCGGCGGTTACCGGCGGAAGCTGCGCGCCCGGGGCGAGCAGCGGGACGATTACGGTCACGACCGCTTACGCGCACGCTTCGGGTTACACAGTGGGGTCGGCGACCAGCGGGATCCAGGAAGCATGGAATGATGCGTGGACGAGCGACAACGGATCGAATGCAAGCAATGCTACGGCGCCTTACGTGAAGCTGAGCGCGGATACGAACTACAACGTGTACTCGAGCATTTACCTGCGCGGGCGCGGGGGAGTTCTGGATGGAGCGGGGGCGCTGATTGTCTGTTCGACGCGGGACCGCTGCATTTATGTGGGTACCACGCAGAACCGGCCACAGGTCCATCATCACAAGCTTTATAACCTCACGGGCGTTTCGAGTCTGAACGTGGATGGCGTGCAGGTCGCGAGCGTATCTGCGAGTTCCGGGCTCTACACGATTGCGACTGGGACGGCACATCCCTTTGTGGCGGGCGACTCGGTGGATTGCGAGTACTACTCGCAGAATCAGACTCAACATTGGGTGGGCCAGGTTCTCGCGAGCGGACTGACGGCAAATCAATTCCAGATGCAGTACGGTTCGTCGACCTCATCAGCGGGTGCGAACACATTTGGATTTTGCGGTCTGCTGAATGCATTCATCGAGGACAACTCGGACCACGTAGTTGCGCAGGATGTGAATGTGACGCAGGTGAGCGCGGCGGGAGGATTGGGATCGTTCTCGTATGGAATCGTGAATGACAACGATCAGCAATTTGTGATCGAGCGGGCGGCGAACAGGTCGTTCTCGTCGATTCGGAGCGATGCGAACTTTCCGATGGGCGCGTTTGTGTATCAGAGAACGGACGCAGGAGATGCGGGAATCACGTACGTGCACGATTCCGAGTTCACGAATGTGAACTGCATCCAGGCGGGAGGGAACGGACTGGTATTCACCGACTCGGTGTGCCAGGGATTCCCGGTGTTTGGGGTGAGGTACTTTGGCGGACTGCAGCCTTCGACATTTCAGAACATATACCAGGAATCGACGGGAGGAACTTACAACCCGCTGTACGGGAACATTGCCGCGCAAATGGGATATCTGGTTGCGGGCGGAGTGGGGACGAAGTTTGTGGGGATGTTTCCGACGAGCGGGCTTGAGCCAGGATTCGCCATGGGAGGAAGTAACGGCGAGCGAGATTACTTTGTAGTGCCGCGGAGTTCGACGCTTGGATATGGTCCGCTGCTATTTGCCGGTTGGGCGCAGCCGACCTCGAGCAGCACGAATGTGACGGTAGTGTGGCCGTCGATCGCATTGCAGGATGGCATCTATCACCAGAGCCTGGGAACGTTGACGTGGGACATCCTGATGGTGACGGGATCGACAACGACCAGCCCGTACGGGACCGGTGTGTATGCGATTGCAACGAATGTTGCAGCTGCGTGCGGGACGAACGGGATCTGCTCGTTTACAGATACGCAAGCGGCGCCGGTTTCTTACACAGTGCCCACGCAGCAATTCACGCCAGTGTTCTGGTTCTGGCCGGTGGGGATGGTTCTGGATAACGCGGTGGTGCACGTGGATGTGGCGGGAACGGATCCGCAGGCGGTGGCGGCGCAGGGGACGACCGGGGTATCGATTATCGCGCAGCAATGTTTTCCGGAGGGGAACGCACGACGGCGGACGCCGATCTGGGAGAGTTGCGTCGCTGGTCCGAATAATGGTGGGGCGGGATCTTCTGCAACAGTGCTGCAGCAGGCGGATGCATCGGGAAATGGACCTTATGCGAACAGCAAGGGGCGACTGAATTTTGGGAAGCAAATCGGCGCGCCGAATGACGTGATCACCCTGGGAGATTCGAATTTCGCCAAGACGCTGGTGACGTCCGGGGAACGTCCGTCGAACGATGCGGGGGACATGGCGATTGGAGTAGATCAGGGCGGCGGGATGACACAACGGGCGGCGACGTCGATCAGTTCCTATATCAATTCGTTACCGAGCGGGACGAATTTCCTGGAGAGGCTGACGGCGAGCGGGAAGACATTCAATGTGCCGGTGACAATGAATGGCGGACTTTCGGTGAGCGGCGGGAATGTGACGCTGCCCGTGACAGGGAGCGGATATCAGTGCCTGCATGTGAACGCGGCGGGAATGGTGTCAGGGACGGGGTCGGATTGCGGAAACGGATCGGGAGCGGGAACGGTGAATTCCGGTACGGCGACGCAAGTAGCGATGTACAGCGGGAGCGGAGCCGCGGTGAGCGGAGATAGTTCGCTTACGGATAACGGAACGACGCTGAGTTATCTGGGAGCGGGCGGGATTGGGGCGGCGGCGGGAAATTTCACCGGGAATGTCAGCGTAAGTGGACAGCTGCAAGTGGCGGGGCCGTGGGCGGTCAGTTCACCGATCCCCGGGACGGCCATGGCGGCCTCGGGAGCGGGGACATCGTCCCTGGGAATTTCGAATGATGGGAACTTTTATATTTCGACCAATGGAACTGCGCCGCAGAAGGTGGCGACGAGCGCGACGAGTTCGTACTTCTCGAACTTATGGCAGGAGGACGCGAACACACTAGGCGCGTACAACGGGACAAATCCGCAGAACCTGCATGTGTATTCGAATTACGCGAACAGCTCGAGCTGGCAGCGGACTACCTTGGGTTACGACGCGAATGACAACCTGTCGGCGGTGCGGAGCGAGAACTCGACTCCGAGCCAGGCGCTGGGATTGGGCTTCATGATTGGATCGAACGTCCGGTGGGCGATTGCGGCGGACAGCACGTTCAAGCCCTTTGCAAATAATTCGTTCGATATTGGGGTATGGAGCACGGGATCGCAGCTGGTGCCGAGGACAGTGTACGCGGGGACTTCGTTCGACACGCTGACCCAGGGGCATTTGACGCTGGAGTTGTGCAATGACTCGATTTCAGGGACAGCGCAGAATTTCCTGGCGAAGTACAACGGGCAGAATCCGGCGTGCGCGGTGCAAGCGGGGATTGCAGATGCTGACGGGATTCTGGGGGTGGTGAGCAGTGGATCGGGGACAACTGGGAATGCGGTGATCACATACCGCGGCTATGCTTTGTGTTCGTTCGACCCGAGCAGCAATGTGGTCTTGGGGGATTACGTGGTGGCAAGCAGCACGAATCCTGGAGACTGCCACGATGCGGGCGCCATGCGGCCGACGGGACTTGAGGTTATAGGGCGGGTGGAGTCAGTTAGTCCGGGTTCGGGGACTTATGGGATTCGAGTCTCACTGGATGCACCGATGGGAAGCAGTGGATCACTGAACTCGCCGTCTTTTACCGGGACGGTGACTTTGCCCGACGGCACTACAGATAGCGCGGGTGGTATTACGTTGCGTTCGGCGGTTGCGCTGCCAAGCGGGAGTACCGCCAGTACTCCGGCGGGGTCGGATAACTCCAATAATGTTGCGACTACGGCCTGGGTGAAGGGCCTGGGATATGGGAGTGGCAGCATGCCCTCGGGGAGCCTAGGGCAGCCGGTGACGAACTACAACGGCGGGACGGGATATGAGACCAGTCCTGTATTTGAAGATGCCAGCCAGGAGAGCGGAAGTACTGTCGATATCAAGCTCAACAACGCTAATGCACGTGCGATAACTGCCGGTAATTCCACGATTGATGCGAGGGCGTTGGGGGGGAATCAGACGATAGCCGCGGAGATCTCGATTGGGCAGTTGCGGCCACCGGTTCTTACCTCAATAACTGGGACTTCGCCGGGGGCCGGGACCTATAAAGTATCTTATACTTTGACGTCTCCGACTGTAACGGAGACTTCCAGTTCGATGGAGTCGACAATCACAGTCGACGGATCACATGCAATTCAGGTTGTATCTCCAGCTTACTACGGGACAGCTACGTCTTACAGCGTCTATATGACTCCAGCGAATGCTGCTGGACAGGGAGTCGTCAGTACCTCCGGTTCAACGGTGACCTGGATATCTGGCACGCAGTTCACCACTGGCACAACATGGAATGGCCAGAGGATCACGATCAACAACATGCTGTACACAATCGCCTCGGTTACAGATGCGACCCATTTGGTGACGGCAGGATTCATTGGAACGCAGACCAATGTTGCCTATAACACCGGGGACTGGATTGAAAACAAGTGTGCCGCAGCGACGAATGTCGCGATTGGAACGAATGCCACGATCAGTGCGATTTGCAGCGGGGCCGCCGTTTCTAAATCGAATAATGGTTTTGGGGTAACGCTGATTCCGCCGAAGACTGGCGTGTGGACAGTTACGATCACAGACACGACGCCGAATACTTCCTGTGGACTGAAATTCTTCGACGGCAGCAGTTTTGAGGGGCAGAGCGCAGGCGAGGGACGGTCGTGGTACCTGAGCTCTAACTCATCGACGAATGTGGAAGCATTGTTCTGCACCGATAACTTTCCCAAGCAAGGGGGAAGTTACTACCAGATCAAGGGAATGGCGGCCCATGCGACATCGAATGATCAAATACAGACGGCGACGTGCGTTATCCGGGCGCCGTTTGACGTGTCGCGGTTTGACGATATGGGGTGCGTGAGCGCTCAGAGTTACCCGGCTGGACTGGTCTATGGATATGGAACGGGAGCCGGGACTCGCGTGAGCGGGAGCTTTGAAGCCTTGAGCGTTGGACAGCCGCTGGTGATTGGGACGAAGCAAAGCGCAACTACGGGATCGTGGGACTTCGACAACATTTCAGCGGTGCATCCGGGGAATTCGTATCCGAACATTGCCATCATCGGCGGAACACAGAATATTCACTTCACGGGCGTGACGTACCTGGAAGGGCCGGGGTCGGGCTCGTGCGCGGACGCAATCCAGATGGCGTCGCAGGCGAGCATCAGTTCGGCGATCAAGTTCGACATGGTGCAACACGGGGCATTCTGCTCAGGGACGAATGCGTACCTGTTCAGCGTGCCGGGATCGAGCACGCTCGCGGCACTTGATGTAGGCGCGGTGCACACGGGCAACTTTACGAACCTGTTCAAATACAACCCGAACAGTGCTTTCAATATCGCGGGCGTGGGATCGGGCTCGACGCACCCCGGCTTCACGATGGACAACAACAATGCCCGGAGTGTTTTGACCAATTTCCAGGTATTAGGGGCCACTTCGCTGGCAACAGCAACGTCGACGACTCCGGTGAACTCGGATAACTCTACGAATGTGGCGACCACAGCATTCGTTAAGGCACAAGGATATGCAGCATTGGCTTCGCCGGCGCTGACGGGGACACCGACGGCTCCGACGCAGAACGCGGGCGATAACTCTACGAAGCTAGCGACTACGGCGTACGTGGATGCTGGACGCGCCGTGCCATGGGCTGTGGTGCCGCGATGTTCGAATGGGAATAGCACGTTCCCGTCATCGAGTAATAAGGCGCTAGTCTATGGGCTGCTGTTGACTTATCCGCTGAGTACTTCAAAGCTCGGCTATTATGTCAATACTGCTGACAATACGGCCAATACTTATGACGTGGCGGTGTATACGGGAGCGGCTAGCTCGAGTGACAACCGGTTATTGCACACCGGATCGACGGCGGGAACGACATTCGCTCCGTCGACGGGATACCGCTCGCTCAATTGGGCTGAGGGTACAACAACCCTGGCACCTGGGCGATACTATCTGCTGATTACTTCGAGCGCCAGCTCGGGGCAAGCGGCGATCAGCGTGGACTCTTCTTTTGGGACGTTCTTTAATAGCGGGACGTCTGGGGTCACGATTGCTAGTGGAGGGACTTCGCCTGCAACTTGGACTAGTTCGGCGGACAGCTGGGTTCCGGCGTCTTCGAATTTTCCTTGTGTCTGGTTACAGTAGAGAACGGCACTGATCACGGGAGAAACAGATAGGCACAGGTGAACACAGACGCAGCGAGGTTCCGATCGTCAGTGGAGTTGTGGTCTTGAGATAGGTTAACGAAGCAAATCACTGCAGCTTGAAAGCCATCAGCTAATGCTGATGGCTTTTGTATTTCCAGGAGTAACAGCGTGAGAACTTGGAGACAAATCGTGACTGGCGGCAAAGAACGCGAAGTGCCTCGACTACGCGGAACGATTCGCGTCGCGATTCGTTCTACTGTGCTCGGGATGGTAATGATTTGTTTGCTGGCCGAGGTGGGTGTCGCAACTACCTATTACGTTAGTTCCAGTTCCGGTAGCGACACGAATCCGGGAACTTCCGCGAATGGCGCATGGCAGACGCTGGCCCATGTGAATGGGCAGACGTTTCAGCCTGGGGATTCGATTTTGTTCAAACGCGGCGATGTTTGGAGTGAGAGCCTGACGCCGTCTTCCTCGGGGGAGGCGGGCAACCCGATTGCGTTTGATGCTTATGGCGTGGGCGCTCCCCCGAATTTTACCGGCTATTACCCGGTTCCGACAGCGGCATGGGTGTTCGTTTCAGGAAATGCGTGGAAGGCTTCAGTACCGGCAACATTCAATACGGTGAACTTTTGTTTGTTTGGATCGATCTGGGGGCAGAAGGTCGGGGCTTTGGCCGCGAATCTGACGGCACAATGGGACTTTTACTTTGCCAACGGGTACATCTATGTGTATTCAGTTGGGAACCCGGCGAGCTATTACTCGACATCCATCGTCCCGATGGGACTGAGTAACACGCCGGTTATCAATATAAACGGACGATCCTGGCTTACCTTTCAGCACATTCTGGTGAACTGGTTTGATCAGTATGGCGTGTACGTGCAGGGAGCGAGTGATCATTTAGTGTTTGCCAACATGGAGGCTGACTCGATGATTCCTCAAGGCACGCAGCCTCTAGGGTTTTATGTGAATGAGAGTGCGCCCGGGCCGGCCGATATATCTATTTTCAACTCGGAAGCGCACCTGAATTACGATGGGTTCCGTTTTGATGGAGCGGCGGCGGCGATCCTGATGGTGAATGATAAGGCTTATGCGAATCGCGACGGGGCCCTGGTGGATAATACGTCGGCGGTGACTTATAGCTACTGTCACTTTTATGCCTCTAGCCTGGCAGTGGCAGCTTCGACAGATGTGGAGTGGACCAGCGGAACGGGGCCTGTGGCGGGAGGAGGAAATATCCCTGTGGATACGGCTCCGGCGGTTTGGGTGTGGCAGCGTTATCCGGCACGGCTGACGCTAACCGTGGACGACATCGGAATGACGCCCGGCGCGGATTCCTACTATGCGAATACTGTATTGCCGGTTGCGGATGCAGCAGGAATGCCAGTTGGAGTGGCAGTCACTACAGGATATACGTCGGTGATGTCGCCAATCGTTTCTGAGGTTCAAGGATGGGTTAGTGCGGGGAGGGATGTCGTAGCACATTCGGTAAGTCATACATATTACAGCAACACTGATGCGCTGGACATTCAGTATGTCGGCGTGGGATCAGCAGCGTCACTGACGATAAGCAACAAGGTGATGACTATTACGGTGACGGGAGCGCCAGATAGCGTGAGTTACAACCTGGCGCAGGGAGAAGCGCAAGGGACAATTGCGGGATTGCGGCAGGCGTTGAATGCCACTGGAAAGTTTACCTGGTTGGAGCCTACTCCCTGTCAAGGGCCTTATGGGACAGGGTGTTCGGCATATACGGAGGCTGCGCTGTTGTCGCAGGATCTGGCGGACGTGAATGCCGTGGATGTGAAGAGCTCGGTGTATCACATGCTGTTAGATGTTACTCGGTTGACGACAGATGAGATCACACTCTCACGGCAATGGATGAACGCGAATCTCACCGGGCTCCCGGCGGCGCCTGTCTATGTATATCCGGGTGGATATGAGACGCCGACGATGCAAACGATAACAGCAGGAGTCCCGTATGACGGCGCGCGTGGAGCGTTGAAAGAAGACCTGGGTGCGAAAGATACATACGCTTCGGGCTTCGATGTGCAGAACATTACGAGTTACGGGGTTAATCCCTCATGGCAGGGAGCGACGGGAGTTACTCCGGCTTTACTGAATCAGAAGATTCAGGCTCTGGTTTGGAAGCAGATGGTTTGGGGCGTGCCTTGGGGGATTTTTTGGCATTTGAATGAATTGACGCAGAACGATCCGGTGGGCGGGACGGAGATCACGAACCTGATCCTGGACTTTAAGGCCGCTGGAGCGACTGTGCTGACAAATACTGCGTTGGTGAACTGGTTACAGACAGGAACGCTTGAGGTCGGGACGGACGGAGATTTTTATTACAAGTCTGCGGCGGCGAGTGCCTGGCCGGCTAGCGGGGGATTGGATTTTCGTCCGACGGCGAATTCGCCGGTGGTGGATGCGGGGCTGAACCTGGGTCCGAGTTACGCGATCGACATCAATGGGATTGATCAGAACAAGTATGGGTCGGGGTGGGAGATTGGAGCGCATGCTTACATTCCGGCAACGGTTTACGGGCAGAGTGGGTCGGCGCCCGGGACGTTCTTTTCGGTGGGGCAGATGCAGTAATGGCACGGAACACAAGGTCCCTCCACTGCGAACGAGCTCGCTTCGCGATCTCGTTCTCCGGTCGGGATGACAAAGTGTGGGAATGGCGGCGTCATTTCATCAGAGAGTGCACAGAGCTCGCTTCGCGATCTCGTTCTGCCGTCGGGATGACAAAGTGTGCGAATGGCGGCGTCATTTCACCAGAGAGGGCACAGAGCTCGGTTCGCGATCTCGTTCTGCGGTCGGAATGACATGACTAAGACAGAGGTTTGAATTATCAGGAGGCGTTGTGAGAGAGAAAAGTGGTTGGGTTCGGGCAGGGCTGGCAATTGTGTTGTGCTTGACGATTGGGATGAGTGGTTGTTCTTCGGCTTGGATTTCGCAGGCGGAGGAGATTGTGGCGGCGCTGATTCCGGCGGCAGGGAACATTGTGACGCTGGTTGCGGCTCTGCAGGGAAAGGGTGTTTCCGCTGCGGATTTGACTCTGATTCAGAATGCGGGTTCGCAGGCTGGAGCGGATCTGCAGTTGATTCAGTCGCTGATTGCGGCTTATGAGAAGGCGGATGCTTCGGCACAACCGGGGATCCTGAATAAGATTGAGAATGCGATTGGCGCGGTGCAGGGGAATCTGCAGGGGCTTTTGCCGGCGTTGCATATCCAGGATGCGGCTACGCAGGCCAAGGTAACGGCGGTGATTGGGATTGTTTTGTCGGAGGTGCAGTCGTTGGCGGCGATCGTACCGATAGTGAGAGCGGCGAATGGGACTGTAGAAAGTCACAATCCCCAACCCGTCGCAAAAAGTGCGGCAGGGGTGGGGCAAGCGAGTTCAGTGAAGGCGGCTCTGTCAGCTTCTTCGTTTGTGGCTTCTTACAACTCGACTATGGCCGCTAAGACTGGGAATGCGGAGCTGGATCGGGTCGCAGGCGGGTTGAGGATTCATGCGCATGGGAGTGTGGTGCGGGTGGCTTCGGCGGGAGTGTTGAAGTAGGGCGTTCACCACGGAGCCTTCGACTACGCAGGCGAGACTGGGCCTGTCTGCTTGGCTCAGGATGACAGATGGGAGCGGGGGCGAAGGACCTTCGCTTCGCTCAGGGTGACAGTACTTTCGCGGGCAGCTGGAGTCATGGCTGCTGTTGCACGCTCGCTTCGCGAGCGGGGCGGAGGAATGCCTCCGCCCCTACATTTTTGGGGAATATGACTGACTTGCGGACACTTCAGGAACTCGGGACGTTGCTGGATTACCAGATAGACAGTGAGACCGTGCGCGATCTGTTGATCGAGAGGATGTTGAAGATCCGGCAGAAGGGGGCCGGCGTCAACTGCATGTCATTGAATCGGGCGCAGCGGGCGTATTCGGCGCAGTGCTCGCGTCGGAATATTGTTTTGAAAGCGCGGCAAGTGGGTGTGACGACTTATATTGCGGCGCGATTTTTTATTCAGACGATAACGCGGCCGGGAACTTTGACGGTGCAAGTCGCGCATACGGAGGATTCGGCTGAGGCGATATTTCGGATTGTGCGTCGCTTCTGGGAGAACCTGCCTGGAAGCATGCGGCTAGGCGCGCTGAGGACGTCGCGCGCGAATGTCCGCCAGTTGGTGTTCCCGGCGCTGGACAGCGAGTACCGGGTGGAGACGGCGGACGATAACGCGGGGCGCGGGATGACTATCCATCATTTGCATTGCTCGGAGGTCTCCCGCTGGCCCCGCGGAGGCCGTGAGACTTTGGCTTCGTTGCGGGCGGCTGTGGTTCCGGACGGAGAGACTGTCCTGGAATCTACCGCGCACGGAGCGGCGGGAGTTTTTTACGAGGAGTGGCAGAAGGCGGAGGAGACCGGATACACGCGGCACTTTTTCCCCTGGTGGTACGACAAGACGTACAAGAGGGGATATCGGAAGGACCGGCTTTATCCGCTGAGCGCCGAGGAGATGGCGCTTAAGGAACAGCACAGACTTAAGGACAATCAGATTGCGTGGCGGCGCGAGCAGTGGAAGACGATGCGGAGTTTAGCAGCGCAGGAGTATGCAGAGGATCCGCGGTCGTGCTTCCTGGCATCAGGCGAGAGTGTGTTCGATCTGGAGGCGATTGAGCGGGCCGCGGCGAATGCGGGACAGCCTACAGAATCGCAGGAGAATGGGCGGTTGCTGGTCTGGCTGCCTCCGAATCGCGGTGGGAGCTGGCGGTACATCATTGGAGTGGATACGGCGGGTGGAGGGTCGGAGGGGGATTATTCGTGCGCGCAGGTAATTGAGCGGACGATGGGATTGCAATGTGCGGAGTTGCATGGGCACTTTCCTCCTTATGAGTTGGCGCGCAGGTTGGTCGCATTGGGGCGGACTTATGGGAATGCGCTGATCGCGGTCGAGCGGAACAACCAGGGGTACGGGGTGCTGGCGCATTTGAAAGATTTGCACTACGAGAATTTGTTTGAGACCGGCGGGCAGGAGGGGTGGTTGACGTCGGTGGTGACACGCCCAGCGATGATTGAGAACCTGGCGGGAGTGCTGATGGAGCAACCGGAATTATTTCGCAGTACGAGACTGCTGGAGGAGTTGCGGACATTTGTGCGGCATCCGGATGGACACGGGGCGGCGGCGGAAGGGACGCATGATGATTGCGTGATGGCGATGGCGATCGCGCATATGGTGCGGAAGGAAGATGCGGGACGTGTTCCGAGGAAACGCTCGGTGGAAGTGGGGAGTTTGGTGGTGGGGTAACGCCGTTTCGCTGCGGCCCGATATTTCTGGGCCGCCGGACAGCCGAGGGCGGCTGTCCTACATCGGATTGGAGAGTTGGCAGTGATTAGTAATCCTCGGATCGATGTTCATTCGTCACATACTCCTTTTGGAGGTTGGGGTATGATGGCGGACTTTGGTCGCGCCATATTTAAAGATCTGTGATCGAGGCGGTACAGCATATACGGCGGATGCGTGGCGGGGCGCAGGGGCATCTGATGCGCTGCGCGGATGGTCATTATTATGTGGTGAAGTTTCGAAATAATCCGCAGGGGCTGCGGGTGCTGGCGAATGAGATGTTGGCGACTCGCTTGGCGGAGCGGGCTGGATTGCCGGTGCCGATGACTGAGGTGGTCGAGGTGGATGATTGGCTGGTGGAGCATACGCCGGAGTTGAGCATTCAGCTGGCGCATAACACGATCCGGTGCCAGGCAGGATTGCAGTTTGGGTCGCGGTATGTCGTCGATCCGTTGGAGGGACAAGTTTTTGATTATCTGCCGATGGAAATGCTGCCGCGGGTGCGGAACCTAGAAACGTTCGCCGGAATGCTTGTGTTGGACAAGTGGACTGGGAATGCGAACGGGCGTCAGGCGGCGTTTTGGAGGAAATCGCGGGAGAAGAAGTACACGGCTTCGTTCATCGATCAGGGATATTGTTTCAATGCGGGGGAGTGGACGTTTCCAGATTATCCGTTGCGCGGGGTTTATGCGCGGAATGAAGTGTATGAGGGCGTGCGCGGGTGGGAGTCGTTTGAGCCCTGGCTTTCGCGCGTAGAGAAAATGGAGGACGATGTGGTTTGGGCGGTCGCGGGAGAGATTCCTCCGGAGTGGTATGGCGGGGAGTGGGAAGCTCTGGAGAAGTTGGTGCGGGAGCTGCTGGCGAGGCGAGAGTTGGTGCGCGGGTTGATTGAGATTTTTCGGGTGTCGGCGCGGAGGCCGTTTCCGGGGTGGAGGGAGAATTGATTCACTATGGGAGGCATCGGGGAACGCAGAGGGAAAGCATCAGCTGAGGTTCGCGACGAAGAGAGTTCATATTCAAGTGACTGAACTGCGAAAGTTCGACTACTTCCTGCTGCGCTATGTGCCTAACGTGGTGCGGGAAGAGTTTGTGAATATCGGGCTGGTAATGACCGAGAGTGGGGACAATGGGGGAGGCTTCGCGGGCGTGCACTTTACGAAGGATTGGCGGTGGGCGCGGCGCATCGATCCGCACGTTGACGCTGAGGTGCTGGAAGCTCTTGGGAGGGAACTGGAACAACGGCTGGCGGATGTGCAGCAACGGGCGGCTGTGCTGCATCAGATGATGGATTCGTATTCGAATCTGATTCAGCTTTCTCCGATGCGGCACTGTGTAGCGGAGGATCCGGCGCGGGAATTGAAGGAGCTGGCGATTCGGCTGGTGGAGATGCCGAAACCTGGGGAATTGGGCGAGGAAGAAGAAAAGGTGGCCCGGACGGCTGGCAGAGGGTGGATTCGTGCGGGTATGAGTAATGCGTTTCGTTCGGCTGGAATTTGGGATTTGCTGATGAAGAATGTGCCGGCTTCTCCGTATACGAATGAGAAGGATGATTTCACTTTTGATTTTGGTTACACGGTTGGGGGCGAGATCAAGATATTTCATGCCGTTTCGTTGGTCGATGTTGGGCCGGAGACCCGGATGTTTCCGTTGCGGGTGGCGAAGATCGGTCCGAGAATGGCGGCCCTTCGGAATGCGAAGCCGCTATTTACCGCTGTTGTTGAAGACAGTTTTAACAGTGAAGATCCGGATGTGTTGAGTGTGTTGGCTTTTATGGAGGACGAGAAGATCCGGGTGGCACGTCTGCAGGAGATGGGAGCGATTGCTCAGACGGCGCGTCTGGAGTTAGGCGGGTAGTGGCATCGTCGGGATGCAGAGGTCGTTCGCTTCGCTCAGGATGACTGATTAAGTTGGATTCCTTAGCTCCGCTGCGGCGGGGCTTTTTTATTGGGATGGAGAATTGAACACGGCACGCGGACCAGAGAGGAAATCAAAGTCCCTATCCTAAACTCGCAAAGTGCGAGTTTAGGGTGAGGTAGCCGAGGACTGGGTGGTAGTCGAGCGAACCGAACACAAGGTCCCTCGACTTCGCTCGGGATGACAATATTCGCTGGGGATGAGAGCTTCTCGTCGTTGGGATGACAGTTTCAGTTGCTCGGGATGACCCGTTCGATCGTTTGGGTTGAGAGTTCAGATCCAGAAGGTTCGAGAGAAAACATCATGAAAATTGCAGAGGCGGTACGCGGCGCTTGGCGCCGGGTGGCGGGAGTGTATTCGGAGGCTGACGCGCCTTCGGCAGAAGAGGTCGTGAAGCGGCGGCGGACTTCGGCCTTGCCCTCCATCTTTAATTCTTATGGGCCAGCCACTGATGCGATGCCGAAGCCGACGCCCTACAACCTGCGGCGATTTTCAGAGACTCCGATAGCGCGGCGGGCGATCAACTGCATCAAGGATCGGATTGCGGGGATGAGGTGGAGAGTGCAGCCGCGGCAGGGATATTCGCTGGAGGCGATTCCGTTTGGTGCGGAGCGAGTGCGCATTTTGACATCGAATTTTGAGTGTCCGAATCCGGATGATTCGTTTCGGTCGCTGGCAGAGCAGGTTTTGGAAGACATCATTGTTGGGGGGTATGGGGCGGTTGAGGTTCAGGAGAACCCGGGGTGGGAGGAAAACGCCTCGCTTGGCTCGGCGGGGCGGACGAATGCGTTCGCCCCTACACAGGCAGGTAAGGCGGGGGTGTTCGACGGTCCGCTGGTTTTGTGGCCAGTGGATGGAGCATCGATACGGATGAATATTGATTGGGATGGATCTCCGACCTCCAAGCGGTATGTGCAGGTGGTGGACTCGGCGGGACCTGGTTCGCAGATCAAGCTGGATGACGATGAGTTGATTTATATCCGGCTGAATCCGCGGACGCATACGCCGTTTGGGTTGGGACGGTTGGAAGTTGCATTTGAGACGATCAACGCTTTTTTGGGGGCGCATCGGTATGCGGGGCGGCTGGTTTCGAATTCGGTGGTGCAGTACGCGCTTTGGTTGCAGGATCTGACGCCGGAGCATCACGAGCGGCTGATCCGGTGGTGGCAAGACGAGATCGAGGGCACGGGGAAGGTGCCGATTTTGTCGGTTGAGAGCAAACCGGAGGTGCTGAGGTTCGGTGGAGGCACCGATGCAGATCTGCGGCTGCAGTGGCAGGAATTCCTGCTGCGAGTCGTCGCTTCCGCGTTTGATCTTCCTCCGTTTTACCTGGGGGTGGAGCGGGATGTGAACCGCTCCACCGCGGAGGAGATGAATGACCTGGCGTTTCGGCAGGCGATTGTGCCGACGGCACGGTTGTTTGCGGAATCGCTCACGCGCGGGGCGATTTCGAAAAAATTGGGATGGGAAGATTTGGAGTTTGTGTTTGCAGAGTTGGATACGACGGATCCGCTGGAGGAGGCGCAGATCCAGCAGATTCTTTTGCAGAACGGGGTGATGACCGTGGATGAGGTGAGAAGGATGCGGGGGTTGCCGGCGTTACAGGCGAAGGATTGACCATGGAAGGCATAGGGGAAACCCAAGTCCGTACCCTCTAGTGACGGTTTGGACCAGGACGGGCATGAGCACCGCGGCGGAAACACAAGGTCCCTCGACTTCGCTCGGGATGACAAATTCAATTTGGGGCTTTCGGTTTCGCTCGGGATGACAAATTTAGTTTGGGACCGTCGACTTCGCTCGGGACGACGAATTTAGTTTCACACTTCTGTTTCGCTCGGGATGACAGAGGTTGGAGATCAGCATGATTGAGTTGGAGAGTATGGCGGTGAAGATGCCGGTGGTAGAGGGGCATCCGAATCGGGTTGGGTTTCGGGGTGTATTGACAGTGGTCGATGTGGCGTCGCAGCGGGCGCCTTCGGGGTCGAAGGGGCATCGGGTTGTATTGACGAGGGCTGCGGCTGAAGTGGCTTTGCCTTCTTTGCTTGGGATGGCTTTGGATTATGCGCCTGCTTTTGACCGGCATGATCAGCGGCGAAAAGTGGGCGTGATCACTTCGGCAGAGATTGTGGGGCGGAATCTGGAGGTGGTTGGATATTTGTACGCGAAGGACTTTCCGGAGATTGTGGAGGAGATTGGGAAGAGCGGGGGGCGAGCCGCGGACTCTGAGCCGCGACCGTCGGAGAGAGAACGGAATGGCACCGGTTCAAGAGCACCACTTCGGCCGAGTGCGGCCAGAAAACGGGGACCGAGCGACGGGAAGTTTATGCGAGCTTCGCTGTCCGCCGCAGTACAGAAGTTGCGAGAGTTGACGCGGGGCTTCGGGGGCAACGGGAGGGCTCCGGATTTTCATGCGGAGAGTTCCGGAGCGGAAGCAGGGACGCTTGGAATGTCTTATGAAGTGTCGGATGTCACGTTGGCAGATACGAAAGCGAAGGTTTGGATTCTAACGCACGTGACGTTTACCGGGGCGGCGATTCTGCGGCGGGACAAGGCGGCTTACGGGGGTACGTGGATTGAGTTGGCGCCTTAGCAACCGGAATCAAACTCAAAGTCCCCACCCTGAATTCGCAAAAGCGTGAATTCAGGATCGGGCACGCTCGAAAAATTTGACCACACAGGGCATAGGGGAACACGGAGGGAAAAATAAATATGCATGAAGAGACGGTGCAGCAGTTGATGGCGACGGCGGAACGGCTGGCGAATGCGGCGGAATCGCTGGATCGCGTGTTGGGACGGCTGGATGCGCAGCAGGAATCGCTGAATGCGAAGGTCGACCGGATTGTGGCGGCAGTGGATGAGAGGGCTGGGCTGGAAGCGTCGGAGGGCGCGGCTTCTCACGAGCTGCAGGAGCGTGTGGCGGAACTGGAGAAGTCGAATGCCGATTTGAAGGCACAAGCGGCGCGGGCGGTGCGGAAGACGCTGCCCCCGATGGTTTCGGCAATCATGGCGAAGAGCGGGGATACGGGAAACGAGAAGATCGATAAGAGCGTGCTGGAGAAGACGCTGCAGAGTTTGAGCGTGGAGCAGAGGATTGCGGTGAAGGCGGAGTTGGCTCGGGCGGGGATGATCGAGTAGTGATCTGCAGTTAGGTTAGCGGTCGGGCGCGAGAAATCGCGCCTTTTTCTTTGTTGTGAAAAACGGAGTGGCCACAGGGGCCACGGGGGAACGCAGGGTCCCTCGACTGCGCGAGAGTTCGCTTTTTGCGAACTCTCGCTTCGCTCGGGATGACAGTTTGAGCGGGTGCTTCGCTCGGGATGACAGTTTGAGCGGGTGCTTCGCTCGGGATGACAGTTCGAGCGCGTGATTCGCTCGGGATGACAGTTTGAGTTCGAGTTCGTTTGAGGCAAATCGGAGAGGAGAAATGATGAGAGGACAATTTGTGGATTTGATGGCGGCGGCGGATTATCTGGGGCCCGCTGCGGTGGAGGTTGATCGGTACCAGACGGAAATTTTCGATATCGTGCAGCGACGCGGGGTGTTCGGGCAGCGGATCAAGCAGGTTCCGGCTACAGGGCATCCGTCGCGATTTTTTGAGGAGACGGCAATTGCTGCGCCGACGGCAGCGCAGGCGTTTGTCGATCCTCGGAACATTGCTCCGACGCTGCAGGCCCCTACTCGTGTTGAGCTTTCCGTGCCGCTGAAGGCATTGGTCTCGCAGATCAATTACAACCTGTTTGATCTGGAGGTGACAGCACAGCAGAGCCAGTTCGCTTATTTGCAGGTGAAAGATCTCGCCGATGCGGTCGACGGTTTAATGCGCACTCATGATGTCGCTTTGTGGAATGGGAACGACACATCGTTGAGTGCTCCGACTACTGCGCAATACTTCGGCGTGGTCGGGCAGATCGAGGCGGGCGGGAACACCACGACCATTGGTACTTCGGCGAGCATCGTGGATGGTCTGAAGAGCACCATTGCGCAGATGGTGGCGAATTCTTCGTACCAGGTGCGGCCTACGGCAATTTATGCCAACCCGGTGCTGCTCGACCTGATCGATCGTGAGATGAAGGCGGAGTTCAACGTAGTTCTGAATAGCGTCGAGATCACTGGCGGTGTTCGTGTCAAGGCGCTTTCGACACAGGCCGGCGATCTGCCGCTGATTCCGGAGTGGGCCCTGGGATACACGACGGGTTCGCCAAGCGTGTATCCGTGCTACATCGTGAGCGAGGATCTGATCGAGTATCACTGGCTGACGGATCCGAATCCGCGGGTGTTCAAGCTGGGGCTGCCTTCGGCTTTGACGCAGCAGCAAGTCGTCGTGAAGTTTGGGGCTCCGGTGGTGAAGGGGGCTAACTTCGCGCACTACGAGGTGAAGGTACAGCGGTAAAGCCGAGCAAAACTACTTCACCACAGAGGCAGAGAAAAAACAGAGGGAAGTCAAGATGCCCATCCTGAATTCGCAAAAAACGTGAATTCAGGATGGGCACCCTTCGATTGAGAACTTCTTATGACTTATCTGGATGTTACGGAGTATCTGAATTACGGATTGAATGCGACTACTGACCAGGCTTGGGTTACAGCGGCTTCGGCGATTATTGACGCGCACTGCCGGCGTCCGACGCTAGGGGTGTCTCAGTATGAGGAGCGATTGAAGATGCCTCCAGAGTTGAACACGGTGCGATTGAGTTATCTGCCGCTGGTGACGGTGGCTCCGGCGACCGCTCCGATTGTTTCGCTGCAGGGGCGGTACGGAATTCCGAGGCGCGGAGAATGGCCGTTTCCGGAGATGAGCCTGGAGTTTGCCCTTGTGTTTGCGCTGCCGGGATCGTGGACGACGATCGATCCGAGCACGATAGATATTTGGGCAGACAGTGGTGAGATCACGTTTCCGGTGAATGCGCTGGGGCTGTTCTTCAACGAAGTGGATGTTGTCTACAACGCGGGATACAGCACGATTCCGGGCGCCGTGAAGGTGGCTTGCGCGCAGATTGTGAAGAATGCGCAGACGACGCCAGGGTTGAATGTGCAGTCGAGTCAGGTCGATCAGATGCGGCTGCAGTATTTCGGGCCATCGCTGGTGGATGAGATGGTGCGGAGTTTGTTGGCTCCATATGTGGCGCAGAAAGGCGCGTGAATGAGGGATTCAAAATCCTCATCCTGAATTCGCAAACGGCGCGAATTCAGGATGGGGCACCAGAAAATTCCCACGTCTGCCAAAGGCAGGAGAAGTGGGGCACCCGAATTGATTGCGAGGAATTATGGGAAGCGGAATTTGCGGGGCGGCGTTGATGCGGGCGGCGAATGCGATGCTGGCGGCGTTGGGCGGAGGACAGGTCAGCCTGGTGCTGCCGGCGACGGCTTTGGCCAGTGATGCGGCGGGACAGTTGGGATTGGTGGATCCGGGAGTGCAGGAGGTCGTGATCGCACCCGTCGTGGTACGGAATCTTCCGACCACGAACCTGGGGCCGGTGCGGCGGATGGAATTCACGCTTTCGGCTTCGGCGATGGAGGCGCAGCTACCCGAGTTGGGCATGGCGTCTGTGGAAGATCTGTTCGATGCCGTGCTTGGGCTTTCGTACGAGGGCGACTTGTTTCACATCGAGGGAGTGGTTACGGAGAATTTTGCGGGGACGGCTTACCTCTACGTGGTTACGGCTGTCGAGTAGGTGCGGAAAATCCTGACCACAGAGGACACAGGGGTCCACAGAGGACGTGAAGATCCTGCGCCCACCTGCACACGCTCGCTTTGCTCGCGGGCGGACGAATGCGTCCGCCCCTACACAAAATCCTAGTAGGACGAACTTTTTGAGACAACATTATGCAATTTGCTAAAGACAGTTTTTTGCTGGCTTTGCAGCAGCGGCTGGCGGGATTGAATCCGGCGCGGACGGTGACGGTGAATGGCGCTACGGTGCCGGCCTTTGTGGCCGTGGAGAACCTGCCACCTTCGGCGTCGCAACTGCAGCCGAATGCATTTTATGTCGAGTGGGGACCGGCATCGGTGGTTGATGGACACGGTGGGAGCGCTGCCTTGATGAGCCTGAAGTGCGTGATCTCATACTACACGCTGGGAAGCGTAGGGAGCATGGTGGATCGCGGACGATTGGTCGGTGAACTGGATGGTGAACTACTGGGAATCTGTCAACCTCCCTGCACGGAGAAGGTGAATTATACGCAGGCTCCGGCAGTGGACTTGGGAACGAGCGTGTTCTGGACGCAGCCCACATTCGGCGAGGCGACTACGAGCGGCGTCGAAGACAACACGGCGTCGTATCAATCGCGATCGATGCGGCGAGCGATGTATCAGAAGTCATACCAGGATGGGCGAGTAGAGAGGCGCGTGGAGCTTACAGTTTTCTTTTTCTCGGAGGTGACGCTGTCATGAGCGATGCGGCATTGCGGGCGGCGATGGTTCCGGTGGCGCGTCAGTTGCGGGCTTATTTCGCACCGGTTGTACGAGGGAGTGAGACACCTGCGGTTTTCGATCCGGGGATCTGCGGAATGTTTCCGCTCGATTCGGCTCCGGCGCCGTGGCTGGATTTGGGATGGATCGATCAGTTCGCGCGTAGCTATGACACTCCTACGGACGTGGTGCGATCAGGAGCGAAGGCTTATCCGGCGGCGCAGTTTCGCGGGCCGCTGGAGGCGCGGGTGGAATTTGAGTTCCGGCAATGGGGCAAATTGCAGATGGCATTGGCGGGCGGGTCGGAGCACATGAATGTGCTGGCGCCCGCGGGAAGTGTGACGCCGGCGCCATCGGGAGGGACTCCGGCTGCGGCGGTCGCGGTGCTGGCGGGATCGACGGCAAGCGAGATTGTATTTGGGCCGGAGGTGGCGAGCGTGTTTTCGCCGGGATGCTTGATTGCGGTGGATGTGGATTATCAACAGCAGATTGGCTATGTGGGAACAGGGATTGCGGCGGCGTATGTGAGCAATCCGGCGGTGGTGAAGCAGGATCTGAATTATGTGCGACGCGTGACGTTCAACGTGGGGCGCGTGGCGGAGGTGACGGCGAACTCGGTGCTCCTGGCGCAGCCACTCCTCGGCGGTGCGCCGGCGGCGGGAGCTTCGGCGCAGGTTGTGGTGGCATTTGTGGATCGGGAGACAGGGTCGTTCTTCCAGGAGTGGTCGGCGTTGTTTGTGGCGGAGGAGGAGTCGGGCGGACGCGTGTGTTTTTATTATCCGCGGTTGAGTCCGAATCCCGGGGCGGGATCGAATGGGCTCAGTTGGGGAACTACCAGTGCGAAGGCAGTAAGCGCAAAGGGGAATGCTTCAGTTGGAGCGATGAAGACTTCGAATGCGAGCGGAAAATTTGCGCGGGAGGGATTCGCAGTAATCGAGAAGCCGATCGGGGCTTTATCGCTACGGGGTTCGTTCCTGGCATTGCCGAGCATTGATCCGAATGATGGACAAAGCGTGTTGTGTTATCGGAGTTATTTTCCGGCGACTATGGCGGGAGTGTATTGAGGTCGGATCGTCGGCTTTTTCCAAATTACCTTCGAGAGCACGGGGGCTAAAGCCGAGCGACATTTCGATATTTTCGCGGCCCTGGAGGGCCGCTTTTCTACGGCGGTGGCGGACGTTGGGGCAGGTAATGGTGGTTCGCGCTGGTGTTCGATGTTTTCGACTTGTTAGGCGTTCACGATGAAACTAACGATTGACAATTTGCAGGGGTTAGGGCCGGTGGATTACACGGCGGCGCTCGAGCCCACGGTTGCGCCGGGCATCGAGCGGAGAATCAATCTGCCTGCGGCGTTGCGATGTGGACTGGCGGCTGGTTTGCAAGGATTCGTTGTGCCCTCGATCGGAGCACGGATCACGCTGGCGCGGGCGGATGGCAGTTTTCTTTTCACTGGATATCTGACGCAGGCGCCAGAGGCGGTTTACGCGGGTGTGGGCGAGCAGGGCGCAGTGTATCAGTACACTCTCGTGGCAGAGAGCGATGAAGTGCTACTGGATCAGAAGGCGTTGCCGAATCGGGCTCCGTTTGTGGCTCGCAGCGCGGGATCGGCGCTGCGACAACTGTCGCAGGATTTGTTGCCGGGGTACTTTGATACGAGCGCGGTCGGGGATCTGGACACGCTGCCCGTCTATCCGGTGAATCCGCAGAAGCCTTTCTCTTATCATGCCGCGCAGATCGCAGTGGCTGCGCGCGGGAGCTACCGAGCGATGAATCGGCAGCTGATGCTGGCGCCTGTCGGCACGGCAACGTATGCGATCAATGAGAGCGATCCGAATTTCTCGCCAGAGGGTCTGAGTGTTATCTCTCCGAACAAGTTGATCAATGACGTGACGGTGATTGGGCTGGATGAGCCGCAGGCTTATGTGCGCGATTATTTTGTCGGCGATGGGTTGAGCTTGCAATTTTATCTTTCGCAGAAACCGTTTGCGCAGGCAAAGCTGCCGTTGATTGACGAGGAATACAAGACGACGATTCTGGATCCGGCGACATGGGTGGTGAATGATCCGAGTTCGGCTGTGTCAATGGTGGCGCAGGCTTTGCAGGTTTCGGGCGGGGCCGGGCAGGACGGGAAGACGACAGTTTGCTTTATTGAGCAGATTGAGTTGGGCGGAGCGCTGGAGTTGCAACACGGCGACATCTGTATCACGGGGCCATCGCAGGGAGTGATTGGCGGGCTTTATCCAGGCTCAATTTCTGCAGCGGGATGTCTCGCTGGTTTTCAGGTGACGCCGAGTGGCAGCGGATCGAATATTCAGGCGCTCATCAATGGATCGGCGACTGGGCCGGTGGTCGCGACGGTGCAGGGGCATCGCTACGTATTCACAACGTACCTGTATTCGAGAGAGGTGTATCGATCGCAGGAGATATTTCATTCTTCGCAACATCCGGCCGGGAATGGGTGGGGCGGGGTGGCGATTCCGGCGGACGTGCGGGTTGTGCTCGAGTTGCAGGACATCGATCCGTCGAACCCGGCGAGCCTGGTCGCGCCGGCCACAGTGTTGTTCGACGACATCATCCACAATGCACCGGGATTTTGTACGTACGCTCTGCTGAATGCGGTGAAGATGCAATGCACGATTGCGTACACGTGGGGAACGCATATCTCGCTGGCCGAGGTGCGGATGGCGTTGCCGGGTGCAGGATATGTGACGCAGCTTGTGGAATCACTCTCGGATGGTGGGCAGTGCGGGATTGCGAATTCGACCTCGTTGGACTTTTATCCGCAGTATGTGCCGCCGCTGAACGCGTTGATTGTGGCCAGTTACCGCGGATCGGGGCGGGCGATGGCGGAGGTGGTGAATTCGGCGGGCGTGGCGAGCCTTGCGAAAGGGGCTGATAACGGAACGCGCGGGCTTGTACGGAGCATGACAAATCCCAGCGCCCGGACGCAGGCGGATTGCGAGAACGCCGCTTTGGCGGTACTGGACGGCGCGAGTGCTCCAGCATGGTCTTGCAGCTACGAGACCTGGAGTGATTTTCTTCCGGGAGAGGCGCAGGACATTTTTCCTGGTGATGGCGTCACGGTGAATGTGCCATCGCGGAATGCGGTGTTTGATGCGATTGTGCGAGCGGTCGCGATTGACCTGGTGGATCCGGCCAAGGATCGCGGGATGTACAGGATTGAATTTGCCAATGATTTGGCTGCGCCGTTGGGGTATGAGGATGCGGGAACCGCCACAGTGGTGCCTTTGCAGGATATGCCTCCGCAACTGGCGACGACGCAGGCGGGGTCGTTCTACCTGGAGAGCCTAACCAATGCGCAGGTGACGCAAGTCAGTTCGACGACGGTGACGGTGGATGCGGGCATGGCACCGCCGCCCGGTTGCGGGATCGAAGTGAGAATTCATGATTTTGGATGGGGCGTCTCCAATGACCGGAATCTGCTGGGGCGATTCAGTGCGCAGACATTCACGCTTCCGCGATTGGCGCGGACGCAAAATTACTTCCTGCGTTTGTATGACAATTCGGCCCCTCCGCGGTACTCGCGCTACGCCGCCGCCCTGCACGTTGACTTTCCCCTATGAGTGAAGAGAGTGTGCTGAACCGGCTGCGGCATCGAGCAGAAAAGATTCCGAACGCCCAATACACGGCGAAGGATTTTCAGCTTGAGATCCTGAGTGAACTGGCCGAGATGCGGGATTTCGCCGAATCGCTGGAGCAGAACTGGCGCGATGAACTGAAAGTTATCAAGGAGCAGCGTCTGCTGAAGTTTGATAGCCGGACATTGGTCGCGTTGGGAGCGGTGGCGCTTTCGATTTCCGGGTACGTGATCCAAGACGCCAGGAACACCGCTCGCCAAGATGCAGATATCGAGGCAACGAAAGCGAGAGTGGTGCGGTTAGAACAGATTGCGACCACAAATACTGAAGGACGGATTCGGACCGAGGCGGAACTCGAGGAACTGCGCCAAGGTCAGGCGGAGATCAAGACGATGATCCAGGCGCACGATGATGCGAACCGGAAGCGTCAGGGAAAGTGATCGGAAGAATAAGTGTGAGCGGCGAGAGTTCAGAAGCGGATGTGGTAGATCGGTTTTTCGAGCGCGAGGTGCTGGAGAAGTTGAGCAATGGTGATCAGCGTAGGGATTGCGCTGAAGGGGCATTCGTGAAGTTGTGAGCAATGAGCTATTCGATGATAAGCGGTTAAATTATTGGGAGGCAGTATGAATTTTCTGAGTCAATTATTGCGGGCGATTGCTTTCGTTCCTGCATTGGTAAATGGAATCGAAAGCATGTTTGCGAGTAAGTCAGGAGCTGAGAAGAAAGTTGCGGCAATGAGTTTTCTGGAAAACGCGCTGACCACGGTGGACGCGGTTGCGTCGCGGGACATAGTGGATCCTGAGAAATTTAAACAGGGCATAGGATTGGTGATTGACGGCGTCGTCACCTGTCTAAACGCTTCCGCTTGGGCGAAGAATCCACCTGCGAGCACTGTCCCTGCTCAGTAATAATGAAATGAAGTGAGTCAAGATCCCCACCTTGTCTCCGCCAAATGCGCGGAGACAAGGATCGGTCAACCCGTCACCTCAGGGACACCTTCGGCAGGAACGCTTCCTCCAGGCAAGAAAATAGAAAACCCCATCCTAAATTTGCAAACGGCGCGAATTTAGGGTGGGGCCCCCTTCTGGTTCTCGTGGAACTTAGCCGATGTCTTCATTCCATTGCTCGAGATTTTTTTTCACCTGTGCCATGAACTGATCGGCTACAGCGCCATCGACCAGGCGGTGGTCGTAGCCTAGCGTAAGGTGAACGACGGAGCGAATGGCGATGGAATCGTTGCCGTCCTTGTCCGTGACGACCATCGGTTGCTTCATGATGCCGCCGACACCCATGATGGCGGAGTTCGGCTGGTTGATGATGGGCAGGCCGAAGACGGCGCCGAACTGGCCGGGATTGGTGATGGTGAAGGTGGAGCCTTCCACGTCATCCGGCTTGAGCTTCTTGTTGCGAGCGCGCTCTCCGAGATCGGTGATGCCGCGCTGTAGACCGAGGAAATTGAGGTCTCCGGCATTCTTGAGAACTGGAACAATCAATCCCCAATCGAGAGCGACAGCGATGCCCATGTTGATCTGGCGGTGATAGCGGATGTTATCGCCTTCGATGTTGGCGTTCACGATCGGCCATTGCTGGATAGCGATGATCGCAGCGCGCACGAAGAAGGGCATAAATGTGAGGCGAACGCCGTGGCGTTGCTCGAATCCGGCTTTGTGCTTGTTGCGCAGGTTCACGATGCGAGTGAAATCCACTTCGTACATGCAGTGAACGTGCGCGCTGGTGCGGCGGGACTCGATCATGTGCTTGGCGATCAGCTTGCGCATGTTCGTCATGGGGACGAGATCGCCGGGGAACGGAGCAGGGGCTGGGGGACGCGGGGCGGGCGCAGGAGCGGGTGCTGACACACCCTCGCTGCGCTCGGGGGGACGGGCGGATGCGTCCGTTCCTACACGGGCGGGTTGGGCTCCCTGCTTTTCGATAAATTCCATGATGTCTTGCTTGGTGATGCGGCCGCCGAGTCCGGTGCCAGCGACTTGCGACAATTGGATACCGTGCTCGCGCGCGATCTTGCGGACCAGCGGCGAGGAGCGGGATTCTTCCTCTTCCTCACCGGCGGCAGAAGCTGGAGGAGCGGGCATGGGCGGAGGAGTTGCAGGCTTTGCCTCTTTCTTTTCTGGTGCGGATTTTTCTGCGGCAGGGGCCGGCTTGGAGGGCGCGGCAGCGGGTTTGGCGGCTTCGCCATCGACTGCGATAGTGCCGACGACCGTGTTGACGCCTACGGTTGTCCCTTCCGAAACTTTGATTTCCTGGAGCACTCCCGAGGCTGGAGCAGGAATTTCGGCGTCGACCTTGTCGGTAGAGATTTCGAACAACGGTTCGTCGCGCTGAACTTTGTCGCCGGGCTTCTTCAGCCACTTTGTGATAGTGCCTTCGACGATAGACTCTCCCATCTGAGGCATGATGATGTCTGTAGGCATGATTTCCTTCCATGCGCGCCCACGGTTCGAATCCTGGGGCGGACGCAAATTTCCATTATAGCGAGGGGGTTAGGAATTGCGGAAAGCGGCAAACGTTATCGACTGCGGGGCTAAAGCCAGTCGATACGGTCATTCTTACGTAGCCCAGAATGCTGGATGGAGCACTAAAGGGAAGACTGGATTTATTGACCGGCGCGGAGCGGGGAGAAGGTGAGGCGGCCGGCGGCGGCTTTTTTCGAGCTGCGTTTTTCCTCGCCGTAGATGAGGTCGGGACCGCCATCGGAAGTCGAAGAGGCCTCCGCCAAGGCCGCGGCGAGTCCCTTGTAGGAACGGCTGATTTCGAGGCCTTGCTGCAGCACAACCGGCTTTCCATGATCGATTGCGGGCGACACCGAGTGGAAGGCGTTCGGGATCTTCCAGAGCACCTTGCAATTCGTGGCGCTCTCGACATCCTCGTCGCTGAATCCCGGGATCTTCTTGTATCGGTTTAGAACGATGCGCAGGCGATCGCGTTCGCTGCCTTCTTCGAGGTAGCTGTGAATGCGTCCGACACTCCAGAGAGAAACCACGTCGGTTTGAGCGACGACGAGAACCGCGTTGGAGAGATCGGAGAGAAGGTGCGTTGTGGGATCGAGGCGGCTGGAGGCATCGACCACAACAAAACGATAGTGATTCACCAGCAGATCGAAGAGGCGGGCGAGTTCGCCGGGAGTCGGTTCGCTGGGATAGGGCTGCTGCGGTCCGGCCAGAAGCTGGAGACCTTCTTCGGCAGGCGTCATGAGGCCATCAAGCAGGGAGACATCGAGCCGGTGCAGGTTTTGCAGGGCGTCGAGCACGCCAAATTGCGGGCGCAGGTTGAGATGCAGTGCAGCATGGCCGATCGGGGCAAAATCAACCAGCACCACATCGCCATGCGATTGCTGCAGAGCCAGAGCGGTGTTGACGGCGGCGGTGGTACATCCGGCGCCCCCTTTGGCGCTCAGGAAGGTGAGTACTCGCGCTTTACCCGCAGTTCCCGGCGCACGGGTGCGCAGGGAAGAGAAACGTGTAAGAGCTTCGAGGAGAGTGTCGGAACCGGAGCCATCATCCAAATATTCGCTGGCGCCAGAACGCATGCTGGCGACAATGTTGGCGGGACGAGTCATCTCGCCATTGGCGAAGATGGCGATCTGCTGGGTGGTGGCGCGAATCAGTTCAATAGCGTGGATGGCGCGTTGCGGATCATGCGTCGGCACATCGACAATCACAACTTCGGCGCGGGATTCCTGTACTTCACGAATGATCGGATCGGTAGCGTTAGCGGGAAAACCTGCGTGGGCGAATACGACGCGTCCAAGGCGTGTTGCTTCCACGCGAGTCTGCAGCGCGGAGAGGTGATCCCGGTCCTCGGTCAGGAGCGCGACGGCGATCCCATGCATAGCAAGGTTCTCGCTGATTTCTCTCGGTGTCTGCATGTTAAAAAGAGAGCGAACCTCCCGCCAAGTGACCTAAGTAATGAAGCCTGGCCGGGCATGCTGTGGGGAGCAAAGCTCGGGAGCACATCTTCACAACGAGGGCTGCAAACTCCAGCTGATTTTTTTCGAGGCTCGACCGCCTCCAGTCCAGACATTGTAAGCGAAGATGTACGGATTGCAAAGCATTCAGCGAGCGAGAGGCGGCCTTTCCACGTCGAACTAAACCGCGGGGTTAATCCTCAGGCGAGCGGCTTGTCGCCAAGGGGGTGAGAGTGAAGCGCGGCGACTCGCGGAATCGAAAGAGCTGCGCCCGCCGATTCAGCAAGATACTCATAGCTTTCCAGGCGAACCGCAACTCCAATTTTGGTTTCAAGCGGGGCGGCGTTCGAGATCTGATTCGCCGCAGGCCCGACTACCCGGAGCACATGGCCACGGCAGCGCACCGGCATACCTTCACCCAGAGTGATTTCCGAGGGCATTCTTACCGTCAGTTCAATGGAAGCGCCTTCGGCGAGGGCGGCATCGGTAAGAAAGAAAACGCCGCGGGAACTGAGATCCTGGGTGAAACCGCGGCCCTCGACGCCGGTGGAGGGGTCGCGGAAGGAAATCGGAAGCAGATAGGAGAACCGTTGTCCAACGCGGCGTTCAATCCGAACTGTAGGAGCGTTCATGAGGGGGCCTCGCTACTTCGTACGGAGTCGCCGGGGGAAGCGCAGCAGCTACTTTAGCGCAGGTTCTGGCCAAAGAGAAGTTACAACTTAGTTACAGGGCGGATATGGCGCGGTGATCCTGTGGAAAACGAGTGGCAGCGCCCTTCCGCGATATAGTGTGCTCAGGATGATCGATGCATCATCCAATTCGACCGTGGCAGATTCCATTCCTTCCTCAGAAACGAGATCCCAGCCTCCAAGTAATGGCCAAGGACTGCGATGGCAGGCGGCCGGGCGCGCGCTGCGGCATCGCAACTTCCAGCTGTTCTTCAGCGGACAGCTGATTTCCTTGATTGGCACGTGGATGCAGACCGTGGCACAGTCGTGGCTGGTGTATCGACTGACCGGGTCGGGATTGCTGTTGGGAGCGGTGGGATTCGCCAGTCAAATTCCAGTGTTTCTAGTGGCGCCAGCCGGGGGGATCACGGCGGACCGGGCGAATCGGCAATACATCGTGGTAGCGACGCAGACGGCCTCGATGATCCTGGCGTTCATCCTGGCCGGACTCACGCTTACGAACCGCATCCATGTGTGGCACATCTTCGTGCTCGCGGCCCTTCTGGGAGTGGTGAATGCCTTCGATATCCCGGGGCGGCAGGCCTTTCTTGTGGACATGGTAGGCAAAGACGACCTGATGAATGCGATTGCGCTGAACTCATCGATGTTCAACGGGGCGCGCGTGATCGGGCCGGCGGTGGCGGGCGTGCTGGTGGCGCGGCTGGGAGAGGGCTGGTGTTTTTTTGCGAACGCGGTGAGCTACCTGGCGGTAATTGCGGGACTGCTGCTGATGAAAGTGGATGCGCGGCCGAGGGCATCGGCGAAAACGCCACCTCTGGAACATCTGAAGGAGGGATTTCAGTTTGTGCGGCGCGCCGCGCCGATTCGCGCGCTGCTGATCCTGTTAGGGCTGGTCAGCGTCACGGGAATGCCGTATGTGGTTTTGATGCCAATTTTTGCCGACAAGATTTTGCATCGAGGCGGGCAGGAGTTCGCGGCGTTGATCGGATCGCACGATTTGGGAGCGGTACGGCTGGGAATTCTGATGGGCGCTGCCGGGGTAGGAGCGTTGCTGGGAGCTTTAACTCTGGCGATGCGTTCGGGGGTCAAAGGACTGGGGCGCTGGGTTGCCGTGTGCTGCGCCGGTTTTGGGGTCAGCCTTGTTTTGTTCGCGTCCTCGAAATCGTTCTGGCTTTCGGTGTTGCTGTTACTTCCGGTGGGCTACTTCATCATGCTGCAGATGGCCGCTTCAAACACGCTGATTCAAGTGATGGTTCCCGACGAACTGCGCGGGCGGGCCATGGCGGTCTATTCGATGATGTTTATGGGGATGGCCCCGATCGGCGCGCTGCTGGGCGGCGCGCTGTCAGATCGGCTGGGCGCTCCTGTCACGGTCGCCATCGGAGGAATCGTGTCGGTAGCGGGCGCGTGGTGGTTCTGGATGCACTGGCCAAAGATCCGCGTGGAAGCTCGCAAGCTGATTGTGGCGCAGGCCATGGCGGGAGGCGAACCGGCGGAAGAAATGACGACGCCAATCCGCGAAGATCAATAACGAAGGGCAGCCAACGACCTGGCTGCCCCGGGTTCCGCTCGGAATCTACAGCGTGATGCTTACGGTCTCAGTTGTGGTTGCGCCATTCGCCGGGACGGTGAAAGGAGCAATGTTGGATTGGCTGCTGGTCCGACCTGCAACCGGTTCGACCACGATGGCGGTTCCATTTGTCGCTGTCGCCTGGTATCCATAAAGGACGCCAGCGCTAACGTCTTGCACCGTAATCTTGTCGGTGGTCGGCGAAGTCAAGAGCCATGAATAATCAATGGTAGCGGTGCATGTGTAGGTGGTTCCGCTGGATAAAGTGGCCACTCCGGCGCCTCGTTCGCTCGCATTAAATCCGGAAGCGTCGGTCACGTATACGTTCACAGTGCAATCGATTACGCCATTTTTTGGGATGCCGGATTTCGCGTTGATGGTGAACTTGAATACGAGGCTGCCGGTAGTTGCCGCTACTGGCGGCGCATCTGCCTGAAGGCCGGCGCTTAATGGTTCGAAAGCCCCAGTTGCGGGATCAAAGAAGCCAAGAACTCGGTGACTTTGTGGATTGGCGAGCTGGCCGAAGCTGAGGGTAGTGAACGCCAGCACGAGCGCAGCAAGGACGGCGAACTTTCGCATCTGCATTGGAATTGTCTCCTGGGGTAGGCTTCGGCCGTGGGGTAGCCCGCCAATGGCGGGCGATACTATATTGCGGACTGATCGCGCGGCAATAGCACGATAGTGCCAGCGCCAGCCGGTCTTGTTTAGAAGGGTCCATTGCGGTTGAGAGAAACACAAGGTCTCTCCACTTCGCATTCCTCCTTTGCGGGAGGAATGCTCCGGTCGAGATGACAGTGTTTATCGGGTCGAGATGAGAGTGTTCATCGGGTCGAGATGTACCGCCCGCTAACGGTAGGCGCCAGGCGGGAGGCCGGTGATGCGGATTCCGGCGTGACCCTTGTGGCGGATGTTGAGACCGATCAGAAGGGCCGTGATCTGCTCCACGATTCGGGAGTTTTCGAGCTTGCCCCCATCGATCGCCCGCACCCCGGGAATCTTCGCAGCTAGTTCCCGCGTGAGTTGCGAGGCGTCGGGATCATCGCTGCAGACAATCACGTCACAATCAAGAGGGGCGTCTCCGGCGAGGAGGTCAGCCGAAAGGTTGTGAAAAGCGGCGACCACGCTTACTTCTTTCGGAACGAGTTCGGCAGTTTGCTGGGCGGCTGAACCTTGCCAGACGCCGAGAGTGCGCGAGGCACGGCCGCCAATGCTGGCGGCAAGCGGAACGGTGGCGTCAATGAGGATGCTGCCGTCGGCGATTGCAGGTTTCAGTTGCTTCAGAGTGGGAGCTTGCGCTTCGAAGGGAATGGTCAGGATCAGGATATCGGCGGCGGCACAGGCGGCGCTATTCTCCATGCCGGATACGTTGGCAGCCGACACGGCCTTTTGTTGGACGAGTGCCGCGGCTTGTGCGGCGCGGTGCGGATCGCGTGAGCCGATAATGATGGTTTCGCCGGCGCGCGCCCAGCGGAGGGCCAATCCCATGCCGGCTGGACCGGTGCCGCCGATGATCGCGATGGGACGGACTGGCTTGTCGGTAGGATTCACGCGAACTCGGCCTCGAGCGAATGTTCGAGCGTAAAATCCTCCAGCGGGTGTCTGATGTGAATGCGCGAATAAGTGGTGTTGCGCTCGGCTGGAATACGCCCGAGTTCCAGAATCATCGTCTGGAAATCCTCGGGGCTGGTGTACTGGCCGGCAGTAGCTCCGGCTTCGCGGGAAATATTTTCTTCCATCAGCGTGCCGCCGAAATCGTTGGCTCCGGCGTGCAGGCAGAACTGCGAAAGCCGGCGGTTCAGCTTCACCCACGAGACTTGAATGTTGTTGATCGAACCTGCGAGCAGAATGCGGGCCAGAGCATGCACCTTCAAGTGCTCCGTAAACGTGGGACCGGAGCGGGCGAGTCCTTGATGGAAAAGCAGCGTGTTCTGATGGACGAAGCCGAGGGGGACGAATTCGGTGAAGCCTCCGGTTTCGGACTGGATCCCGCGCAACAGGCGCATCTGGCGTACCCAGTGCGCGGGAGTCTCAGCGTGGCCGTACATGAGAGTGGAGGTGGTCCGAATGCCGCAGCGGTGAGCAGTGCGGATGACTTCGATCCACTGCGCGGTAGTGAGTTTGTTGGCGGATAGGATGTGGCGGATTTCGTCGTCGAGAATTTCGGCGGCGGTTCCGGGCAGCGTGCCCAGGCCATTGTCGCGCAGCATGGAAAGATATTCGGCGAGCGGCATGCCGGTGAGTTCCACGCCGTAGACGATTTCCATCGGCGAGAAGGCGTGGATGTGCATGCCGGGAACGGCGGACTTCACGGCGCGGAGAATGTCGCGGTAGTAGAACTTGGGGAGGCCGTGCGGCAAGCCGCCCTGGATGCAGACTTCAGTGGCTCCGAGTTGCCAAGCCTCTGCCGCCTTGCGGGCCATGTCGTCGAGAGAATGAAAGTAAGCGTCGGCTTCACGCGGACCACGGCTGAAGGCGCAGAATTTGCATCCCACGAAACAGATGTTGGTGAAATTGATATTGCGGTTGACTACATAAGTGACGATATTGCCGACGAGATCCCGGCGCAGCGAGTTTGCTGCGACGAGCAGGCCAAGGAGATCATCGCCTTCGGCGTTGGCGAGAGCGTAACACTCATCGAGAGAAAGATTGCCGCCATCCTGATCGCAGAAGACCTTCTCCAGACTTCTGCGAATTGCGACGGTTACGTGCGGGGCGACTTCAGACCATTCGAGCGAGGGGAAACTTTCCAGTTCTTTGAGCGCAGGTACGCGAGGCATGCCACTCTCCGTGCAGGCGCCTGCCACTCCGAGAAGAAGCAAGCTGCCCTCGTACAGTGTAGCGGAATTACCGGAATAAGTCGTTCGCTGCCGGGCGCAGCAGTTCATGGATACCGCCCGTTCCTGTCTGGTAACGGAACCCGCGAATAATGCACGCGGGAGCGCGATTGAGCTTGCCGCAGACGAGTCCGGCGGCGCATGCGAGTTCGTCGGCGACGGCTTCAACACTGGCTTTCAGCTTGTAGCTGTGAGGATCGCGTCGGCCGCGGTCATCGCGCAGCGGCTTCATCCCGGCAATGCCGATGGCGAATTCTGTGAGGCCTTCGCGCCAGGGGCGGCCGAAGCTGTCGGTGATGATCACGGGAATCGAGAGGCCAGTGTGTTTCTTGATTTCACGGTAAAGATTGGCGGCGGAGCGATCGGGATCTTTGGGTAAGAGGACGGCATGCTGGCCTCCATCTACATTGGAAACATCGATGCCGCTGTTGGCGCAGAGAAAGCCGTGTTGAGTTTCAGTGATAAGAACGCCATTTTTGCAGCGGATGATGGAGCGGCTTTCGCGAAGGGCGAGTTCGATGACTCGGGCGTCGAGGTCGTATTGTTCTGCCCAGGAAATTGATTTGGAGGAGGGTTCGATGGTGGTCAGATCGACGAGTTGGCCTTCGGCCTTGGAAACGATTTTGTGCTTAACGACAAGGACGTCCCCAGGTTGCAGAGGGAGTTGAGTGCGATGCAAGGATGCGAGAAGGATTGTGGGGATCGAGTCGCCGGGGTGGATCTCGTTGCTGACGGGAACGGGAATGATACGGAGGTCTGAGGTTGCTGCCAGCCCGGATTTCTTTCGACCCCTCGCGGCTGGTTGCTTTTGACCGCTTATCCCGCGGCTTACGCCGTGGGCTACAATTTTTCGCCGCTTCACGGCTTTCTTTCGTTCACCACTCGTGCTCATGCGTTTTCATATTACGCGTGCGGGTGGTTTGCGGTTAAATCGGATGATTCTACGGCTGAGAATCGTTCTCGATGGGCGAGGTGCCAGTTGCCACGCGGGCGGTTAACCGACGGGCTAGACGCTGGGAGCGAGTGTCTCCAGGAAGTGAAATGAGTTGTTGCAGGTCGGCGGGATTGTCCACGTCTACGGCTATGCTCGGGAATTCCAATACAACACAGGGTTTGCCGGTAGCTTGAGCCGCCGCTTGATGCGGCTCGAAGCTGTCGTTTCCGAAGCGCAGGGAAAACAAATCCGCAGGCCTGCGGAATGCGGCGTTGGTGCCACGTCGATCGCCCGCAGGAACCAGAACGCTTCCCTGCTTCGGGGCACGTCGCAGGATTTCTTCCAATTCCGACGTTTGGATCAAGGGAATGTCGGCCGGGATCACCAAGGTCCAACTGATCCCGCGCTCGACACACAAGCGAGTGGCCATTTCGATGGCGCCCGTTTCTCCTGGATTTTCGGGATCAGCGATGACTTCGAATTGATATTCCGTGGCGAGCTGCACAGCGTAGGGATCGCTCGTGACCACGGCAATCGGCGGACGATCTTTCCATTCATGCAGCGCGGTCAAGACGTCGTAGAGCATCGCTTGCGCAAGCTTTGTGCGCGAGGGCTGATCGAGAACAGTCGCGAGACGCTGCTTCGCGGCCGATGAATTTTTGACAGGAATCAGGATCACGGCTGGCTTACACGCCGAAATGCAGCGGAAGATTCGTCTTTCAGCATGCCGGGAAGAACCAACGTCAGAGCCTCTCGGGCTAACGCTGCCTTATCGTCCGCGCTGCGCATGATGGTCTGGGTGCACTGCACGCGCAGGCCGCCTTGGCGCAGAGCGTCGGCGGCGCGGGCATCGCGTGTGTCGCAGATAAGAATGTCGAGGAAGTCGTGATAGGCCTGCGCGACTCCGGCGATGGAGGAAGGCAGTCCTTGCGCGGCCATGAGAATTCCCGCAGGACCGGCCACGGGAGCATTGCCGACAATCGGGCTGATGGCGGCGATCTTTCCACGGGCACTTAGTAAAGCTTGATGAATGCCGGGGACAGCAAGAATTGGGGCGATACTTGTAACAGGGTTGCTGGGGGCGATGAGCACGGCGTCGGCAGAGCGGATGGCATCAATTACCCCTGGAGCGGGTTCGGCATCGGATGCGCCGGCGAAGCGTACTGAGTTGACCGGGTCCTGATACCAGCGTTGCACGAAATATTCTTCGAAGCTCAACTCTCCTGCAGGAGTGTCGACGCGGGTTTCCACTCGCGAATTGCTCATGGGGAGAATGCGCGCCTTTACGCCCAATTTTCCACAAATGATCGAGGTAGCTTCCGAAAGCGTTTTGCCCTCGGCCAGCAGACGCGAGCGCAGCAGGTGCACGGCAAGATCGCGATCGCCGGTGTGGAACCAAGTGGGCTCGCCCAGTTGTCCCATGGCCTGCAGGCAGAGAAAGGTATCGCCTTTCACGCCCCAGCCGCGCTCGCGGCTGAGCATTCCGGAGAGGACGTAGGTGATCGAGTCGATGTCGGGAGAGACGTAAAGGCCCCACCAGAGCAGGTCGTCGCCGGTGTTGACGACAATGGTCAATTCTTCGGCGGGCATGACTTGACGCAGGCCGTCCACGAACTTTGCGCCACCTGTGCCGCCACTGAGAACGCAGATCATGCCGCGCGCTCCATCTTGGCGAGGCCGTCGCGGTCCATGGCGGCTCGTAGTCGATCCGCGAGCAGGCCGCTTTTCGAGAGCACGGCGGGCACGAATTCCGGATAAATCGGCAAGCGCTGGCGCAGTTCAAATCCCTTGGATTCGGTGCGCAGGCGAAGCTGTTCGAGGTGCGGCCAGGGCCTTTCCGGATTGATGTAGTCGGGCGTCAGCGGAGAAACTCCTCCCCAGTCATTGATGCCGGCATCCAGCAACCCTTCATAATAGGGCGCATTGAGATTAGGCGGCGCCTGAATATTCACGTTAGGGAGTAACAAGCGAGCTACCGCTATGGTGCGCAGCATCTCGCGCTGGCTGGGCTCAGGCCAGTGGGCCATGGGAATTTCCGGTTTGACCCGGAAGTTCTGCACGATGACTTCCTGGATGTGTCCGTAGCGATCATGCAGTTCGCGGATCGCGAGGAGCGTGTCGACCCGGTCTTCGGGAGATTCGCCGATTCCGATCAGCAGGCCGGTGGTGAAGGGAACCTGCTGTTTTCCGGCTTCTGCCATGGTACGAAGGCGCTTGGCGGGCAGCTTGTCGGGAGCATTGTCGTGGGCAGCCCCGGGGGCGAGCAGAGATTTGTTGGTGGTCTCGAGCATCAGGCCCATGCTGGGCGAGACGGCGGCCAGGCGGGCGACCCACTCCGCGCTGAGCAAACCGGGATTGGGGTGAGGTAGCAATGTGGTTTCGCGAAGGACGAGCTCACACATGGCTTCCAGATAATGGAGCGTGGATTTGTATCCGAGTTGGCGAAGCGTCTCGCGCATTTCGGGGAACAGTAGTTCTGGTTTATCTCCCAGGCTGAAGAGGGCTTCCGTGCAGCCGAGCCTTTCGCCGGCTCGGGCTACATATAGAACCTCGTCGGGCGTCATGGTATGTGCACCGGGCTCGCCGGGGTCGCGGCGGAAGGTGCAGTATCCGCAATAATCGCGGCAGAGGTTCGTGAGCGGGATAAAGACTTTACGGGAATACGTGATGGCGCCGGGCCTGAAGCGCTCTCTGGCCTCGCGAGCCGCGGCCAGCAGGTCCGGAAGCTCTTCCTCCGAGCAGCGAATCAGGCGTCGAGCCGTCTCGCGAGAAATCGGCTCGCCGGGATGAATGCTCTGCTCGAAAAGCGCGCTGTTGACCATGGCTCCCTTAGACCGGTCTTCCGGACATTCCCACTTCTGGATTGGATGATACAACTGCCTGGCGTGGTAATGTAGGCGGTTGCTTCGCTGGTTTCTTCCGTGGCGGGATTCCGGTTGCTGACACGCGCCGCGCTCGCGGGGCGGGAATGCGCCTGCCCTACAGAAATATGACCTTGAGTTCTGCTGAATTTCGACGAGCCATGGGGCGCTTCGCCACCGGGGTCACGATTGTCACTCTGGACCTGGATGGCGAGGTGCATGGAATGACCGCCAACGCGTTTGCTTCCGTGTCGCTGGATCCGCTGCTGGTGCTGGTCTGCGTGGATCACTCGACGCGCACGCATGCGCATCTGCACGCGAAGAAACGGTTTGGGGTGAATGTGCTCTGCGATGATCAGAGGGCGATTTCGGAGTACTATGCGCGGCCAGAGCGGACGCACGAGCGGGCAGAGGCTGAGGCTGGAGCCAGGTTCGACCGCACCAGGCATGGAACGCCGATGCTCCATGGGGCGCTGGCATACCTGGAGTGCCGGCTTCATTCGGCGCAGGATGCCGGGGATCACACGATTTTTATCGCAGAAGTTGAGGACGTGGTGGTACATGAGGGCGAGCCGTTAATCTTTTTTCACGGCAAGTACCGGAAACTGGGAGAGGACGTTTCGAAATAAGCGAGTACAGTGGCGAGTGCCACTTTTCATCGCGAACAACATCTAATTTGTGGCCGAACAATCGTAGAGATGGAGTCTGAATCATGGTCGAGAAGACTGCAGAGAAGATTACGAAGAATGAGTCGGAGTGGAAGAAGCAGCTTACGCCGGAGCAGTATCACGTGACGCGGGAGGCTGGGACCGAATGCGCCTTCACTGGTGCGTACTGGAATAACCACGAGGCGGGGATGTATCACTGTGTGTGCTGCGGGGCTCCGCTGTTTGATTCGCAGACGAAGTTTAATTCGGGCACGGGATGGCCGAGTTTCTATAAGCCCACTGAAGATGGTGGGGTGGTGGAACATCGCGACTCGAGCTATGGGATGGTACGGACCGAGGTCCGATGCGCGAAATGCGATGCGCACCTGGGACATGTGTTCGAGGATGGGCCGGCGCCGACAGGACTGCGGTATTGCATGAATTCGGCGGCTTTGGATTTCAAGCCGACGGAAAAGAAATAAGTACCGCGAAGCTTACTAACCGAGCATCGTTGCGGACGCTTCGCTAAGGGTCGGGGGGCGAAGGCGTTCTCCCCTACCCGAACTACGCGGCCATAAAGTCCAAGGCTCGGGCTATGTAGGGCTTGAGCTGCTTGCGGTGGACTACTGCATCCAGCATGCCGTGCTCTAACAGAAATTCGCTACGTTGAAAGCCTGCCGGCAGCTTTTGGCGGATAGTCTGCTCGATCACACGTGGTCCCGCGAAGCCGATGAGCGCTCCGGGTTCGGCGATGTTCAAATCTCCCAGCATGGCGAACGATGCGGTCACGCCTCCGGTCGTGGGGTCGGTCAGCAGCGAAATGTAAGGCACTTTGGCCTGGTCCAGTTTGGCGAGCGCTGCGGAAATCTTTGCCAATTGCATCAGGCTAATGACGCCTTCCATCATGCGAGCTCCACCTGAGGCGGAAACAATGATTAGAGGAGTGCGGGTATCTGCGGCGCGCTCGACTGCCCGCGCGATCGCCTCACCTACAACCGCGCCCATGCTTCCGCCGATGAATGCGTACTCCATCACGCTGGCGATGACTGGTTTGCCGAGCAGCTTGCCCTGGGAATTGATGACCGCGTCTTTCAGGCCGGTATCGTGCTGCGCCTGCTTGAGCCGCGAGGAATAGGGCTTCAGATCGACAAACTTGAGAGGGTCGGTGGACGACAGGTTTGCGTCGAAAACTTCGTATTTGTTGTCATCGAGCAGTTGGGAGAGGCGGGTTCGGGCGTCGATCCGGAAGTGCTTTTCGCACTTCGGGCAGACGTTCATGTTCTCTTCGAGATCCTTTTTCCAGATAATCTGCCGGCAGCTTTCACACTTCACCCACAAGCCTTCGGTGCGGACTTTCTTTTCGCCCGAAGTGTCCAGTTCGCCGGATTCGCGTTTAAACCAAGCCATAAAAGGCAGTTCTCAGTTCCCGGTTCTCAGTTCTCAGTTAAAACCATATTCGCCGTTTTTCTGAGGACTGGGAATTGGGACGTGAGAATTAGTACTCGATTCCCTTCTGCGCCATGACGCCTTTCTCGTAGGCGTGCTTGACCTGGCGCATTTCGGTGACCGTGTCAGCGAACTCGACAATTGTGGGGTGCGCGTTACGTCCCGTCAAGATGACGTGGACCATCTCCGGTTTTCCTTTCAGGGTCTCGATCACTTTGGCCGGGTCCAGCATGCCGTAGCTGATAGCATAGTTGATCTCGTCCAGGATCACTAAATCCCAATTTCCAGAGTGGATCGCATTGCTTGCCTCGGTCCAGGCATCCTCTACCATCCGAACATCTTCGGGGTCGGGCTTTTCCGTGCCTACCTTTACGAACCCGCGGCCCATCTGCTTCATCACGAACTTGTCGCCAAACACCTTCACCGCATCGAGTTCGCCGTAGTGCCAGGAGCCCTTGAGAAATTGCAGCATCAGCACGCGCATGCCTTGGCCCACCGCGCGCAGAGCGGTACCCATGGCGGCGGTCGTCTTGCCTTTCCCCGGGCCGGTGTTGACGATGATGAGTCCGCGGCGAATCTCAGCCATGGTGTTGTTCGATCTTTGATTCTACTTGAATGCGCCGCTCGAAAATTCCTGATCAGCGCCTCTGAATCAGAATGAGACGACGCGAGATAGACGCCCCAACGCATTGTGTTTACCTCGAGTCATAGGTTAACGATACGTTCCTCGAACTTATGGCATCCTTATTGACAATGTTTGCAGGGGAACGTTGGATCGGCGAACTTTTTTACGGAACTGTTGCATCCAACATTACGTAGCTCGGGCCAGGCAGATCTCTGTTCCCCTCGCTGTCTCGGAGGTCTCATCGTGTTCAACAAGTGTTTGGTGTTGATGTTAGCCCTGCTCCTGGTTCTCCCTGCGATGGCCGCCCAGCATGTCGCGGTGCATCCGAGGCCGGCGATGACCGCATCGGAAGAGGATACGATCAAAGAGATCGTCGACATGGAACGGCAAGCCAAGGAAGCAAGCCTCAATCGTGACGCGGATTTTTCTGCCCGGACCCTGGCTGACGACTATGTTGCCATCACGCCTTTGGGACAAGTCACGACCAAGCAGGACAGCTTATCGGCGCGCAAGAGCGGACAGCTGCGGTACGATTCGATCAACATCAGCGACATGGTCGTCCGGGTTTATGGCGACACGGCAGTGGTCACGGCGCGCGCCGACGTGAGGGGACACCAACTCGGCGAGGACTTCAGTGGACCCTATCGTTATACGCGAGTGTGGGTGCGGCGCGCGGGACACTGGCAGACGGTAAGCTATCAGGCGACCGTGACGCAGTAAGAAAGTTTGAGAATTCTGATTGTTGATGGTTGAATTGAGCTCCCTGCCTCGATAAATTGCCATCATGCTCAACAACGTGATTGCCTCCTCACGGTCCTGGTTTCTCGTTGGGTTCGTTGCAACATCGCTCTGCCTCGCGCTCGGCCAGGAGCGGGATCAGCAGATTTCTTCCGAAAAGCGGTCGCAAATTGAGGCGGCCGTGTCGAATTTTATGGCCTCGACCCACGTCCCCGGAGTTTCGATCGCGGTTGTGGAAGACAGAAAATACGAATGGGGACAGGGATTCGGGTTAGCCGATCTGGAAAACAATGTGCCGGCCAGCGAGCACACATTGTTCCGCCTGGGATCGATCTCCAAGCCGCTCACAGCGACGGGAGCGATGGAATTATGGGAGCGCGGGCAACTCGATCTCGACGCGCCCGTGCAGAAATACTGCCCGGGATTTCCACAAAAACCCTGGCCGATGACGACGCGGCAGGTCATGGAACATCTTGCGGGAATTCGCCACTATAAGTCCGAATCCCAGGATGACCCGGAAATCGGCAACACAAAGCATTTCGACGATCCGATTCAGGCGGGGCTCGACTTTTTCAAAAATGACCCTCTGGTTTCTGAGCCTGGCAAGCAATTTCACTATTCGACCCAAGGTTACACGCTGGTGGGCTGCGTCATGCAGGGAGCTTCGGGAGCGAAATACGTGAATTTCATGCGGCAGAACGTGTTTCTCCCGGCGGGCATGGAGCACACCGTTGCCGATAATCGTTTCGCCATCATTCCCTACCGCACGCGTTTCTACCGGAAAACGGAGTCCGGGACGGTGGAGAACTCAGACTTCCTCGACTCGAGCTACAAAATTCCAGGCGGAGGATGGCTGTCGTCAGCGGAGGATATGGCTCGGTTTGAGATCGCGATTCTCGACGACAAATTGATCAAACGAGCGACACGCGACGTAATGTGGACGCCGGGGAAGCCTTCTGAAGGGAAGGCGAACGGATATGCCCTGGGCTGGGGAACATTTATGGAAGATGGTGTTCTCTATGTCGGTCATAGCGGGGGACAGCAGGGCACGAGCACGGACTTCCTGATCGCTCCAGAGAAACGCGCTGGGGTCGTTGTGCTCACGAATATGGAAGACATCAATCCTAATGAACTCGGCAAAGCGATTTTGAAGATACTGCTCGGGTCTGCGACGGGAACCCAACCGAAGCATTGAGGGATTTTCAGCCAGCAGTTCTCAATGCCCAGTGTGATAAGGGTGGCCTTTGAGAATGGTAAAAGCCCGATAGAGTTGTTCCAGCAGCACTACGCGGGCCAGTTCATGGGGCAGGGTCATCTTTCCGAGTGAGATAACCTGCTGGGCCGACGATTTTGTGGTTTCGCTGAAGCCATCGGCTCCGCCGATCGCAAAGGCGAGGGGCAGGGGATTGCGGTCCTGATAATCGCCTAGAAATTTGGCGAACTGCTCGGAGGAAAACTCCTTCCCTGATGAGTCGAGCAGAACCAGCCAGGATTTACTTCCGCTCTTCGTGCGAGTTCCGTGACCGCAAGCTTCCAGCAACGCGACTTCGTCACGAAGGGAGATACCTTCCGCCGGAGAGTGGCGCGCGATCCGTTTCAGATAGTCTTCCGTCAGCGCTTGAATTGCAGCATCTTTCGTTCTGCCGATCCAATAGATTTTGATTTTCACTGGAAGCAGCGCGGGCTAGGCCGTTCTTCTTGCCCGCTTTTTGGGAACTGAGGTTTGGACCTCAGTCTTACGTTTCCGTGCAGCGGTTTTCAGGTCAGACGGTTGCAGCTTTTTAGCCGTCTTCCATAGGCGCTCCAGATCGTAGAACTTGCGCGCCTTTTCGGAAAAGACGTGCACCACAAAATCGACGTAGTCGATCAGCACCCACTCGGCCTGGTTGTAACCTTCGACATGAGTCGGCCGCAGGCCTGCGCCTTTCAGACGCAATTCGACTTCATCGGCGATGGCCTGGATCTGCCGCGGGTTCGTGCCGCTGCAAAGCACGAAATAGTCGGTGAAGGCTCCTGAGCCTTTTTCCATTTCGAGGATGCTGAGTTCTTCGGCCTTCTTATCGAGACAGGCTTGAATGGCGGCGGAGACTTGCTTCTTCAAATCACTCTTCTTCATGCAGTGGTGGGATAGTTGCTCCTTCTTGCGTATTTCATTGTAAATGAGGTTCAGCGGCAATCCGCAGTGGGCGCAGGTAATTACTTCTCGGACTTCGCGGCCTCGGCAGCCGCATGCTTTCTTAAGGCGGCCATGGTAGCACCGGAGGGGTCTTTGCGCTTGCTGTTCTTGTTCCGCCGTTTGGGTTTGGTCACGTAGTGATTCTTAGCCATGGATCTCCGTTAAATTGGCGGTTCGGGTCGCCTGCCCTGGGTGATTCAGTACGAGTTTGAAACGGGTGAGACTGTTCCATCATAACTGATGAGCTGCCGCAAGGATTACTTGTACAGGCCCATTTTGCGGATGTATTCCGCCACGGGCGGATCGAGGAACCGGCCGAGAGGCCTTCCCGCAGCCGCGGCTTCCCGGATAGCGGTAGCCGAGGCCGGTTGGTGGAGATCCTCCAACAGGTGAATCGTCACTCCCGGCAACACAAGGTCGCCATGCGCGGGTTGCTTATGGAAGGGCTTCGTGACCTCCGTCCTGGGTCGAAGGCTCGGGGGCAACGCGTTCGCGACGTCGGCCAGGGAATATCCGGGGCGACCAGCTACGATGAACGCGCATTCCCGGAACAATGCTTCTGCCTGATGCCATTGGGCGACCTCGGAAAAGGCGTCCATTCCAATCAGCAGGAAAAGCGTATCGGCGGGTTTGAATGACCTTTTCAGGCGGCGGATGGTATCGATCGTGTAGTTCGGTTTGGCCGATCGCTGTTTTGGCGCATTGCCGTTTTCCTCAGGAGCTTCCAGCAGAGACGGAACGAATGCTTTCTCATTTTGAGTCGCCAGCGCCAGCATCGCGAAACGATGGACAAATGCGGAAAGCGGTTGTTTTTGTTTATGAGGCGGAATATTGGCAGCCACGAAGTGAATTTTGTGCAGCTTGCATTGCTCCATCGCGGTCCGAGCCAATGCGAGGTGTCCACGATGGACAGGGTCGAAGGTTCCGCCGAAAAGGCCGATATTCATGGAGTTTCTTGCTCCGGGGTAGTGTCCAGAATTAATCAGAAACTTGCAAGCCGCTGGCTTTGATTCGCTCACCCCATGTCCGAATAACCGCCAGTTAGTGTCCAAATGGACAAGTGCAGGCTTGTGCCGCCACTGATGAACGGCTTCGCGGGAAGAATGAACTCCTGTAACGTATCGGGTTTTCCACTTTAGCACTAGCATAGTGTCATGCGGGTAACCCTCCCCCTACTTCGCATACCACCCGCTCGTGCGCCAATTTTGCGCTACGGCGTTGCGGTGCTCAGCACCGCGCTCGCACTTATCCCCACAATCTTGCTCGCGGATGTCTCAGAGAGCCGTCTCGCTCTGTTTGCCGTGGCCGTGATGGTGAGCGCGTGGTATGGCGGGTGGAAGCCCGGCGTAGTAGCCACAGCCTTCGCACTTACGGTCAGCTCTTATTTCCTGCTTTCCGGAAATCACACGCCAAGCCAGTTTCGCGACGCGATTATTCGGCTTTCGGTCTTCTTTTTCGTGGCGATGCTGATCTGCTGGCTGAATGCGGCCCTGCGGTCGTCCCAGGAAAACCTGCGCCGCTCCGAACTTAATTTTCGCTCGCTGGTGACGAATGCACCTTATGCCATTTGCCGCTGCGACTCCACCGGCAAACTGCTCGATGTCAACCCTGCATTCACCGAGCTATTGGGATATTCCTCCGCGGAGCACCTGATCGGGAAACACGTCTACGATCTTTATCCGGATACCGAGCAGTGGTTCGAACTGGCGGACTTGATGCGGGCTTCGAAACCGTTCAAGGGACTTACCGCCGAATGGAAACGGAGCGATGGCAGTACGACAGGCGTGCGAGTTTCGGGCCGATCCGTGTCGAACGGTCGAGCTGAAGGGGTGGTTTTCGAGTTGTTTGCTGAGGATGTGACGGAGCGCCGTGCGCTTGAGCAGCAACTTCGACAATCGCAGAAGATGGAAGCTGTAGGCCGGCTTGCCGGCGGGATCGCGCATGACTTCAATAATCTGCTCATGGTGATCTCCGGGTACTCCGAGTTCCTGCTCGAGCGCTTGGGCGGTCAGCCTGAATTGCGAGCGCCGGCGCAGGAGATCGCCAGCGCCTCGGAACGGGCTTCCTCTCTGACTCGCCAGTTGCTGGCCTTCAGCCGCAAGCAGATGCTGGCACCGAAGGTCGTCGACCTGAACAGCATCGTGACCGAAAACCTCAAGATGCTGACCCGGATGATCGGGGAAGACATTGATCTGGTGATGAATCCCGCCAGGAATCTGTGGCCGGTGCGAGCCGATGCCGGGCAGATCGAGCAGGTGATTATGAACCTCGCGGTGAACGCCCGCGACGCAATGCCGAGCGGCGGCAAGCTCACCATCGAGACGTCTAATGCGACGCTGGATGAGGAGTACGCGCGCTTCCGCGCTCCTCTTCGCCCCGGCGATTACGTGATGCTGACCTTGAGCGACACCGGAGCGGGGATGGACGCGGATACCCAGTCACACATCTTCGAACCGTTCTTTACGACCAAGGGAACCAAAGGGACGGGGCTTGGGCTATCTACCGTGTATGGCATCATCAAGCAAAGCGGCGGCTACATCTGGGTGCAGAGCGAACCGGGCAAGGGAAGCACTTTTCAGATTTATCTACCTCGGGTAGCGGCGGTCGGCGAAGGGATCGCGCCTGCTGCGATAATCCCGGCAGACACCCGCGCTGTGGAGCCGGGAACGGAAACCATTCTTCTGGTGGAAGACGAAGCTAACCTGCGTTATCTGGCGCGGCAGTACCTGGAAAAACAGGGCTACAAGGTGGTAGAGGCGGCGGATGGCGCGGTGGCTATGCAGATCGCCGTAGCGCACGAAGGCACGATTCACCTGCTCTTGACTGACGTCATCATGCCGGGAATGAATGGCCGCGAACTGGCCCAGCGGCTTTCAGAGATCCGCCCGAATATCAAGATTCTGTATATGTCGGGCTACACGGAAAACGTCGTTGGACACAATGGCACGCTCGATGCGGGCGTGCGCTTGCTCCAGAAGCCCTTTAATCTTCGCGATCTCAAAAGCAAGGTACGCGAAGTGCTCGACGCCACTACCGTCACACAGGAGGCCGAAATGCCATCATTTTCTTCCACACCGCGCCGAGCGGTCTCGCGTACCGTGCCGCCGACTCGGGCGCAACGATTCCAACTTCACCTGCCCCTGCGGTATCGGCGGCTTGGGGAAAACCAGTGGCACGTAGGAACCACAGAAAACATCAGCCGCTCGGGCATGCTGTTCAAGGGCGACGAGGCGCTGCAGCCGGCTTCGCAGTTGGAAATCAGCCTGGTGCTGCCGGCGGAGATCGCGGGGTTGTCGGCAACAGAGGTGGTATGCCGCGGGGAGGTGGTCCGCACCGTTAACCCGGAGAGTGAAACCATGAGCCCGGCTTTGGCGGCCCGCATTTTGCAGTATCACTTCCAGCATGGGCCGTTGCCGGCGGCGTAAAGGCGGCAGACCGGACGTACCCTCTTGTTAGAACCAGCCGGAAGGGGCATCCCAAGGTTTGTTCGACGCAGTCAGCAAGGGGCGGCCTGATGAAGGCTGCCCTTTTGTTTTCCAGAGATTTCTGGAATTTGTCATTCTGAGTGAAGCGAAGAATCTCTACCTTCGTCGATATTCTCTTGGCGGCGGGGCGCGGACTCGAGCTCGCGCAGCTTCTGGATCTCTTTTGCGATAGCGTACTTCAGCTCTTCGATCCCTTTACCCGTGACTGCCGAGATTTCGTAGAGCTTCCATTTCTTCTTGCGCGCAAATTTCTTGAGTGCGGCGAGCCTGTCCTGGTTGGCAACATCAATTTTCGATGCGACCATGATCATTGGCTTGTCTTCCAGATGCGCGCCGAAACTGCCCAACTCCCCCATAATCACTTCGACATCTTTCACCACGTCGGGGCGACCGCTGCTGTCGGAAACATCCACCAGTTGGACGAGAAGCCGCGTGCGCTCGATATGCCTCAAGAATTGCGTGCCCAGGCCGGCGCCGGTATGAGCGCCTTCGATCAGGCCGGGGATATCGGCGACCAAGAAGCTGACCTCGTCCTTGGCTTCGCCCACCATGACGACGCCGAGGTTCGGCTCCAGCGTGGTAAAGGGATAATCGGCGATCTTGGGGCGCGCCGCGGAAATTCTCGAAATCAAGGTGGACTTGCCGACATTGGGATATCCCACCAATCCGACGTCGGCTAAGAGCTTGAGTTCGAGCCGGTAGGTGCGCTCCTCTCCGGGGCGTCCGGCCTCGTGCTCGCGAGGAGCCTGATGGACCGAGGTGGCGAAGCGGGCATTTCCGCGGCCGCCACGGCCGCCACGGGCGATCACGAGGCGCTGGTCGGGTTGCGAGAAGTCGAAGACCTTGTCGCCGGTCTCGTCGTCATAAACGATCGTTCCTACTGGAACCTTCAGCATTACGTCACCGCCGTCGCGTCCAGTTTTGTTGGCGCCTTCGCCGTGGCGGCCGCGCTCGGCTTTGTACTCGGGATTGAAGCGGAAATGCACGAGCGTATTGTGGCGCTCGCTGGATTCCATCACCACGTCGCCGCCCTTGCCGCCATCGCCACCCGAGGGTCCGCCGCGGGGAACAAATTTCTCACGGCGGAAGGCCATGCAGCCGTTGCCGCCATCTCCCGCTTTCACGCGAATTTTGGCTTCATCGATGAACATCGGTTGCCTGGAAGGGTAAGGCCTCGCTTCGTGTACCTCAGTGTTCTTGGTGGTTCAAGATCTTCAACCACAAAGAGCACGAAGGGACAGGAAACAAAAAATCGCCCCGGCTGCGAAGCCGAGGCTGTGCATATAAAACTTTCGCGGGCGAGGGCGCCCGCGCCACATTACTTCGCTTCGACCGGTTCGATCATCACGAACTTGCCCATCGAGCCTTTGTCCATGAACTTGATGCGGCCGGTGATCTTCGCGAAAAGGGTATCGTCTTTGCCGCGACCTACATTCAGCCCCGGTTTCACGCGCGTCCCGCGCTGCCGGACGATGATGGTCCCGCCGGGCACGAGTTGCCCGCCAAATGCCTTGAATCCCAACCGCTGCGAATTCGAATCGCGGCCATTTCGTGAAGTGCCTTGTCCTTTTTTGTGTGCCATGAACCTCAGTTCCCCGTGGCCAGTTGCCAGTTCTTAGTAAACTCGTGTGGCTACGGGCGACTCGCCCGTGCGGTTTTCTACTTCTTCTTCCCTGTCGACTTCTTCGCTGCCTTCTTGGGAGCGGCCTTCTTCTTGGCCGATCCCTTTGCCGCCTTTGCCTGGACTGCGCCTGCCTCTTCGGTCTCAGCCTTCACTTTCTTAGGCTTCGCGACCGTTTTGGGCCGGTCGGGAGCTTTGAAGCTCTGACCGTTGGACGCGATCTCGGTGATGCGCACGGCAGTGAATGCCTGCCGATGCCCGCGGAGCTTCTTGTATTGCTTCTTGCGTTTGTAGTGAAAGACAAGGACTTTTGCTCCGCGGCCTTGTTCGACGACCTCGCCTAGAACGCGCGCATCGCCCTGTTTGGAAACTTGGCCGTCTTCGCTTGAAACAGCCAGCACAGGAAACTCCACCTGGCCGTCGGTGCCGTTCAGTTTCTCGACTCGAATCACATCGCCCGGCGCGACCCGGTACTGCTTTCCACCTGCGCGGATGACCGCGTACATGCGTCTGCCTCCAAATGAATGTCTCGAATCAGCCTGAGAACGACAGCCGGCGCGCACACTCGCACAACGGCGATTCGCTGATTTTTACCGATCTTTGCTTGCTGTGTTTTCCGCCTCGGCGCTTCAGCAGCCAAGGCAGGCCTCCCAGAACGGGTCGGCAAGTACAGGCAAACCTGATTATTCTATCGTGCGGTCGGAAGTCGGTCAACAATATGGCGAAATTTGCCGCGGCTGTCCGCGATTACCAACGGGAATGAAGACCCATTTTCCCGCAAAATCATGTGAATCGCGAGACCCGTGGCTCGATTGAAGATGGGTTTTGTGCTTTGTTGGGCTATATGCGAGAATCTGGCCGAAATTTGGAGGACACCAAAAGATGAAGCGTCTCCTTACGGTTTCTCTCTTCGTGCTTGCCTTGACCTTGGCGGGTGCGGCTCAACCTAAGAAGTCACCGATGAAGAAAGCCGCTCCGGCGACTCCCGACAAAGCTTTCTTGCAGAAAATCTGGGATGGCTGGGGCACGATGAATCCTGACAACGTGGCCCCGTACTACGCTACGGGGCCCAATGCGTTTTTCGATATTGCTCCCCTTAAGTACGGCAGCTGGGAGGAATACCACAACGGGGTCAAAAATGTGCTCGCCGGGTACAAGAGCGCGAAGTTTACTGTCAACGACGATGCCGCGATCCATCCTCACGGCGACCTGGTCTGGGTCACTGCAACCGTTGCCGACGAACTTACGTCGAAGGCGGGCAAGGTCGAAATGGGCAATTTGCGTTGGACGGCGGTTCTCGAGAACGAAGGCGGGAAGTGGCTGATTGTGCACGAGCATGTGTCTGCTCCGCTGCAGTGATAAGACAGGGACTGGGGGTTAGGGATCAGCGGCGAGTTGCTTATGTGGAGAGTTGTTTATGTCTGCTCCCTGGCCCCTGCTCAGTATGATTTCCAGAAGAAATAGATGGTCATGCCCGTGCCCACCATAACCACAAACGTCCGAATCCAGATTTGCGGTACCTTCTGCGCGTAGTGCGCGCCGAGATATCCTCCGGCGATTCCTCCGAGAATCATCACGATGCCATGCTTCCAGTAGACTGCGTGCGCAATCACAAATGTCACGACAGCCACACCATTAATCACAAATCCCATGACGCTCTTGAACGCGTTCATGGAGTGAATATCAGTCATGCCTAACGTGGCCAGCATGGCGAGGATGACGATTCCCATTCCGCCTCCAAAATATCCTCCGTATACAGCGACGCCCAGCTGAAACAGCGCTGCTCCAGCCAGCCCTTCCGCTGAGGCATCATGGGTCACGACGGATTTTCTCCCGAACGTCAGGCGCCGTCCGAAGGCGAAGAGAAGCGTTGCTCCCAGGGTCAACCACGGAATCACTCGCATGAAGGTATGGGCCGGCGTTCGCAGAAGAAGAAACGCTCCCGCGAGGCCCCCCGTGAGGCTCGCCGCAAGCAACGGGATCAGGACTCGGCGCGGCACGTCGAGGCGTTTGCGGTAAGCGCCTCCACTAGCGGCGGCCGCTGTCCATAGCGCAATCGTATTCGTGGCATTCGCCGGGATCGGTGGCACTCCAGTCCAGAGCAGCGCCGGAAAGGCGATAAAACTGCCTCCGCCGGCCACGGAGTTGAGTGCTCCGCCCAGCGCGCCCGCGATGAAGAGGAAAATAATGGTTCCCGGAGTCAAGCTGCTAGGTGTACCAGAAACTTCCGCTTCCGCCAATGCGTAGCGGGTGCCCGCCTTGCCGACATCCGCCAGGCTATGAAAAACTACTCACGACCTTCGATCCATGGCTCCTGCGCGGACACTATTCGAAAAACTCTGGGATGCCCATCTGGTGGCGACTCCACCCGGGCGCTCGCCGATTCTGTATATCGATTTGCATCTCGTGCACGAGGTGACCTCTCCGCAGGCATTTGATGGGCTGCGCGCCGCTGGGCGCAAGGTTCGCCAGCCTGCGCGCACCATCGCCACCGTGGACCACAACGTCCCCACCGAACCGCGGGGCACGCCGATTACAGATCTGATCGCGGCCAGGCAGATTTCCGCGCTTCAGAGCAACTGTAGAGAGTTCGGGATTCACTTATTCGATATGGACGCGCCCGAGCAGGGCATCGTGCATGTGATTGGCCCGGAGTTGGGACTGACCCAGCCAGGAATGACGATCGTCTGTGGCGACAGTCACACCAGCACACATGGAGCTTTTGGCGCGCTCGCCTTTGGTATTGGCACATCGGAGGTCGAGCATGTCCTCGCTACGCAGTGCCTGGCGCAGCAGAGGCCGAAGACGATGAAGATCGATGTGCGGGGCCAGCTGAGCGAAGGCGTCACGGCGAAGGATCTCGTGCTGGGGATTATCGGACAGATCGGCACTGATGGCGCCACCGGCTACGTGGTCGAATATGCCGGACTCGCAGTGAAGGCGCTCTCCATGGAAGCGCGCATGACCCTTTGCAATATGAGCATCGAAGCCGGGGCCCGCGCCGGGATGGTGGCGCCGGATGAGACCACGATCGCGTACGTGAAAGGCCGACGCTTCGCCCCGATCGGCATCGATTGGGATAAGGCCGTCGAATTCTGGCGAAGTCTGCCTTCCGATGAGGGCGCGGTTTTCGACAAAGTGATCGAAATGGATGCCTCCCAGTTGTGCCCGTTTGTTACCTGGGGAACGAATCCGGGGATGGTCGCTCCGGTTACCGGGCGCGTACCCGAGATTAATGGCATGGGGGAATCCGACCGGCGCGCGATGGAGTTGGCACTGCAATACATGGGCCTGGAGCCGGGACGGCGTATCGAAGACATCAAGATCGACCGAGTATTTATTGGGTCGTGCACGAATTCGCGAATTGAAGACCTGCGGGCGGCAGCTCGGGTGGCCAAGGGACATCGAGTCAGCTCGAAGGTTCGGGCGATGGTTGTGCCGGGATCGCAAGCCGTGAAGCGCGCGGCCGAGCAGGAAGGACTGCATCGGATTTTTCAGGACGCCGGGTTTGAGTGGCGGGAATCTGGCTGCTCCATGTGCCTGGGCATGAATCCGGACATTCTTCAGCCCGGCGAGCGTTGTGCTTCCACCAGCAATCGGAATTTTGAGGGCCGGCAAGGTCGCGGTGGGCGGACGCATCTGGTGAGCCCGATGATGGCGGCGGCGGCCGCAATTGCGGGGCATTTCACAGATATAAGGAATTGGAAATTTCAATGACGAGGGTGCGGAATCAACGCGGGAGATTAAAACCCCATCTCGGGCGCTTGGTTTTGCGCGTCTATGAAGGGCCGATCTTCCATAAGTCGTTGGCGAGTTGTTAGTTTGAGGCAAATGGAATCCCAATGAAAGCTTTTACTGTGCATCGCGGACTGGTGGCCCCGCTCGATCGGGTCAATGTCGATACCGATCAGATCATTCCCAAGCAATTCCTCAAGCGAATCGAGAAAACCGGCTTTGGCGAATTTTTATTCTACGACTGGCGTTTTGATAACAACGGGAATAAGAAGGCGGATTTTGTACTCCACGACCCGCGCTACGAGGGCGCAACCATTCTTGTAGCGGGTAAGAATTTTGGCTGCGGTTCCTCTCGCGAGCATGCGGTCTGGGCGCTCTCTGATTTCGGATTTCGCGCCGTCATCTCATCTTCGTTCGCCGATATCTTCGCGAACAACAGCACCAAGAATGGATTTCTTACCGTCCAGCTGACTGAAGATCAATTAGCCGAACTGATGCGTCGAGCCCACGACATCGACAACTATCAAGTCGCGGTGGATTTGGAGCGCTGCGAGGTCCGCGATGATCTCGGCTTTGTCGCGAAATTTGCGATCGACGACTTTGTTCGGCATTGCCTGCTGAATGGTCTCGACGACATTGGCCTTACGCTGCAGCATGAGCCGGAAATCGCGGTTTACGAGAGTCGTCATCCTGTTCCCCGCGCTTTCGCTGGCTGAAAATTAAATGAACGGTCAAAAGCGGTAAAGATTTGTAAAACGCCGTCTTCTGCCTTGACCTCTTACGTCCCCCCAGTTGATGCTTGTGGTGGACGGTTCTACCATTAGCAAGGACGTTCTCTTCCTACCTGCCGCGGGAGGGTCCCGAGCATTTTTCCTGCCTCTTCGGGGTAGCGTTGCTGAAACCGAGAACACCGTACATACGTCTAACAATTGATTGCTGTTCTTGCGTGAAAGGTGACCTTGGAATAATCCCGTGAACATTCATCCAACTACTTCAAAACCAGCGCTGGGGAAGGCTGGGGTGGTACTCCGCAGCAGTGTTCTGCTTGCGGTCGCGGCGGTCTGTGCACTGCTGTTCGGGTGTACCAGCGCGGGCGATGCCAAGCAACAGAAAGCGCAAGCCGCAGGCCCGCGAGCGGTTTCAGTTGCCATTGCGACAGTCCAGAAGCAGGATGTACCGGTTTACTTGTCCGGCCTGGGCTCGGTGACCGCTTTCAATACGGCAAACATCAAAAGCCGTGTCGACGGCCAGATCATGAAGGTCAATTTCATTGAGGGGCAGTTCGTCAAAGAAGGCGAGTTGCTGATCGAGATTGATGCCCGCCCATACCAGGTGCAGTTGGAGCAGATGCAGGCCCAACTCTTCAAGGATCAGGCCTCGCTGCGCGACGCTAAACTGAATTATGACCGCTACGTCACCCTGATTCCTTCTGGCAGCATCGCGCAGCAGCAAGTTGATACACAGAAAGCCACGGTAGATCAACTCGATGGGCAGGTGCGCAACGATCAGGCCCAGATCGACAATGCGAAGCTGCAGATTACCTATTGCCACATTACCGCGCCTTTCAACGGGCGCGTTGGGTTGCGCCAGGTCGATCCGGGGAACATCGTTCACGCCACCGATACCAATCCCATGCTGATCCTCACGCAATTGCAGCCCATTGCGGTGATCTTCACGTTGCCCGAGGATGTGCTGCCGAACGTTGCCGAGCATATGCGCCACGGAACGCTGGAGGTAGACGCGTTCAGCCGCGATGATCAAACCAAGCTTGCAACCGGCAAGCTGCTGACCATCGACAACCAAATTGATCCCACCACCGGGACGGCCAAGCTCAAAGCAGTTTTCGATAACAAAGACAGTCACCTGTGGCCCAACCAGTTCGTCAATGCCGACCTGTTGCTGGAAACCCGGAAGAACAGCACGGTCGTGCCGACGGCTGCGGTGATGCGCGGACCGCAGGGCACGTATGTATACACCATGAATCCAGACAAGACGGTGGAGGACAAGCAGGTCACCGTTGCTCTTACGGAAGGGACGCTTACGGTTGTTTCAAGTGGTGTGAATCCGGGAGATACCGTGGTCACCGACGGGCAGGATAAGCTGCAGCGCGGCAGCCGGGTTGAGCCACGCGCGGGCGCCCCGAGCAGCAATCCGAATGGCGCACCAACCGCCGCCGGCTCGGGCAGCGCGCGCCATGTCGCGGTCGGGAGTTCAACCTCAGGAATTTCTGGTTCATGAGTCCCTCGCGGTTATTCATCCTCCGGCCGGTTGCGACGACCCTGCTGATGTTCGGAGTCCTGCTCGTCGGCTGTGTCGCGTTCACCCAGTTGCCGGTTTCCGCGCTTCCCGAAGTGGATTACCCCACAATTCAGGTGGTGACGTTCTATCCGGGAGCCGATCCGCAGGTCATGGCTTCCTCAGTGACATCGCCACTGGAGCGGCAATTTGGCCAGGTTCCGGGCCTGAGCCAGATGACCTCGACGAGCTCATTTGGCAGCTCGCTGATCACACTCCAGTTCGGACTGGATCAGAACATTGATGTGGAAGAACAGCAGGTCCAGGCTGCGATCAACTCGGGTTCCACCTATCTGCCCTCAGACCTGCCGAATCCGCCTATCTATAACAAAGTGAATCCGGCGGACGCGCCAATTCTTACGCTGGCGTTGAGTTCCGATTCGTTGCCGCTACCCAAGGTAGAAGATCTCGCCGACACTTCTCTGGCGCAAAAAATTTCGCAGCTCCCCGGGGTGGGGCTTGTTTCGATCAGCGGAGGGCAAAAGCCGGCGGTCAGAATTCAGGCGAATCCCACTGCTCTGGCTTCCTATGGTCTGAGTCTGGAGGACCTGCGGGCGGCTCTGGTGCAGGCCAACGTGGATCAGGCCAAGGGTGTGATTGACGGTTCGCGGCAGTCGTACACGATCGGCGCCAACGATCAACTCCTCTCTGCCGAGCAGTACGCCCCCATTGTTATCGCCTACCACAACGGCGCTCCGGTGCGTGTGACGGACGTGGCCACCGTCGTCGACGGAACCGAGAACGAGCGTCTTGCGGCCTGGATGAATCTCACGCCCGCGGTGATCGTCAATATTCAGCGCCAACCCGGGGCGAACATCATTAGCGTGGTCGACCGCATCAAGAAGCTTCTGCCGCAATTGCAGGCGTCGCTCCCGCAAGCGGTCAAGGTACAGATTCTTACCGACCGCACAACCACAATCCGCGCCTCGGTGAAAGACGTCGAGTTCGAATTGATGCTGGCCATCGCGCTGGTGGTGATGGTCGTTTTTCTGTTTCTGCGGAATCTTTCGGCCACGGTCATTCCCAGCGTTGCGGTGCCGCTGTCGTTGGTCGGCACCTTCGGCGTGATGTATCTGCTTGGGTACAGTTTGAACAATCTCACGCTGATGGCCCTGACGATTTCCACCGGCTTCGTCGTCGACGACGCGATCGTGATGATCGAGAACATCGAGCGCTTCCTGGAGGCTGGAGAATCGCCGCTGGATGCCGCTTTGCAAGGCTCCGGCCAGATCGGCTTCACCATCGTTTCGCTGACGGTTTCGCTGATTGCCGTGCTGATTCCGCTGCTGTTCATGGGCGACATTGTGGGCCGGCTGTTCCGCGAATTTGCCGTTACGCTGGCAGTCACGATCCTGGTATCGGCATTCGTTTCGCTGACTCTGACTCCAATGATGTGCGCCAAGCTGCTGAAGCACCACCAGGAACATCCGGGGAAGCGCACGTTCTACAACGTCACCGAAGACTATTACAACCGGATCATCGCTTTCTACGGGCGAACGGTGAAATTTGTGCTGAAACACCAGACTGCGACTCTCCTGGTGACCTTCGGCACGCTGGTTCTAACGCTGTGGCTCTATGTAATCGTTCCGAAGGGATTCTTCCCCGTACAGGATACCGGCGTAATCCTCGGCATCTCCGAAGCGCCGGATTCCGTGTCGTTCGATGCCATGGCGCAACGACAGCAGGAACTCGCGAAAGTCATTCTCCAGGATAAAGATGTCGAAAGCCTGTCTTCTTTCATCGGCGTGGATGGGACGAACACAACGCCAAATTCCGGGCGCATTCAGATCAACCTGAAACCTCGTGATGAACGGTCCGACGATGCCTCGGCCGTTATCCGCCGGCTGCAGCCGCAAGTCGGGAAGGTGGAGGGCATCACTCTTTACATGCAGCCGGTGCAGGATCTCACGGTGGAAGATCGCGTGAGCCGCACGCAGTTCCAATACTCGATTGAAGATGCCGACGCGCAGGAATTAGCGCAGTGGACACCAAAACTCGTCGACAAGCTGCGCGCCTTGCCGGAATTGCGCGATGTCGCCACCGATCAACTGAATAATGGCCTGCAGACCACGCTCGCGATCGATCGTGACACCGCGTCGCGATTGGGTATTTTCCCGCAGGCGATCGACAACACGCTGTACGATGCCTTCGGGCAGCGCCAGGTTTCGACCATCTTCACGCAATTGAATCAGTACCATGTGATCCTCGAGGTCCTGCCCAATTTCGCGCAGACCCCGAATTCGTTAAAGGACATTTATATCCGCCCCAGCGTGGTGACGCCGAACTCCGGTGCACCCACCGCCAACGGTGCGGCAGTGACCACCAGTGGCTCACCGGTTCCGATTTCAGCCTTTACGCAGATGCAGTCGAGCAATGCTTCGCTGGCGGTGAATCATCAGGGCCAGTTCCCGGTAGTGACGCTCTCGTTCAACTTGGCGCCCAATGCATCGCTGGGAGACGCCACCAAGGCCATTCAGCAGGCAGAAAAAGAGATCCAGTTGCCGACCAGCATTCACCCTTCATTCCAGGGCACGGCAGCGGCATTCCAGAACTCGCTGGCGTCGGAGCCTTACCTGATTCTCGCGGCAGTGATCACCGTCTACATCGTGCTGGGAGTTCTGTACGAGAGCTATATCCACCCGGTGACGATTCTTTCGACGCTGCCCTCAGCCGGTGTCGGTGCGATCCTGGCGCTCATGCTGACCGGCAATGATCTTACGGTTGTCGCGTTGATCGGCATCATCCTTCTCATTGGTATTGTGAAGAAAAACGCCATCATGATGATCGATTTTGCCCTGGAAGCGGAGCGAGTTGAGCACAAGCCCGCCGAAGAAGCAATTTACCAGGCCTGCCTGCTGCGCTTCCGCCCGATCATGATGACAACCATGGCGGCCCTGCTCGGTGGTCTGCCTTTGGCTCTGGGTTCGGGAACCGGCGCGGAGTTGCGCCGGCCATTGGGAATCACGATCGTCGGCGGATTGCTGCTCAGCCAATTACTCACGCTGTATACGACGCCGGTGGTCTATCTCTGGTTTGATCGCCTGGCGCAGCGCTTTGCGCGCTACCGGATTGGAAATGAAATTCCCAAGGAGATGCCAGCGGATTAGCGATGAATATTTCCAGCCCATTCATACGGCGTCCGGTCGGCACATCGCTGTTGGCAGCAGCCCTGTTGCTTTCGGGAATTCTCGCCTTCAATTTTCTTCCCGTCGCTCCGCTGCCCAGGGTCGATTTCCCGGTAATCGGTGTGGGCGCGGCTCTTCCCGGGGCCGATCCGGAAACCATGGCCTCAGCTGTCGCGACGCCCCTCGAACGACAGTTTGGACGAATTGCCGCCGTCAACCAGATGACGTCCTCGAGTCAACTGGGCACAACGGGCATCACCCTGCAGTTCGATCTCAATCGCAACATTGATGCGGCTGCCCGCGACGTGCAAGCCGCGATCAACGCGGCCCGCAGTCAGCTTCCCGCCAATCTGCCCAGCAATCCATCGTATCGCAAAGCCAACCCGGCGGACGCTCCGATCTTCCTTATCGCGATGACGTCCGACACGATGACAGTGCCCCAAATGTACGACACCGCCGATTCGATCCTGGCGCAGAAACTGGCGCAGGTGAATGGCGTGGGACAGGTCTTTGTCTGGGGAGCTTCGCAACCCGCCGTGCGGGTCGAAGTAAATCCCACGCTGCTGAACAAACTCGGCGTCGGCTTGGACACGGTACGTAATGCGCTGAATGCCGCCAACGCGAATCGCCCCAAAGGATCCGTGGAAGGGAATCAGCGCTCGTACATGTTGGAGGACACAGATCAGCTGTTCACGGCGGATCAGTACCGCCCGCTCATCGTCTCCTACAACAATGGGGCCGCAGTGCGCCTGGGGGATGTGGGCGAAGTGCTCGATTCCGTCGCCGATGTTCGTAACCTGGGGTTGGCTAACGGCAAGCCGTCAGTATTGGTGGTGGCGTTTCGTCAGCCCGGCGCCAACATCATTGATACGGTTGATCGTATCCGGGCTCTGATGCCCTATCTGCAGTCTTCCATTTCCCCCGCCATTAAGCTCACCGTTGCCATGGACCGCACGGTGACGGTGCGCGCGTCTGTCAAGGACATCGAAACCACGCTGCTGATCTCGGTGTTCCTCGTCATCATGGTGGTGTTCGTTTTTCTACGCACGGTGCGCGCCACGATTATTCCCAGTATTGCTGTTCCCATGTCGCTGGTGGGAACGTTCGGCGGAATGTACCTGCTGGGCTACAGCCTCGATAACCTGTCGCTGATGGCTCTGGCGATCTCGACCGGATTCGTTGTCGATGACGCGATTGTGGTGCTGGAAAACATCAATCGCTATATCGAGCGCGGCATGGGTCCAGTGCAGGCGGCATTCAAGGGCGCCGCAGAGATCGGATTCACCGTGCTTTCGATGAGCGTCTCGCTGGTGGCCGTGTTTATCCCCCTGCTGATGATGGGCGGGATCGTCGGGCGGCTGTTCCGGGAATTCGCCGTCACCCTCAGCATGGCGATCAGCGTGTCCCTGCTTGTCTCGCTGACAACCACGCCTACCATGTGCGCCAAATTCCTGCGCTCCCATAAGACCGAAAAGCGCAACGTCTTTAGTCGGGCAAGCGAATGGTTTTTCGATCGCATGCTCGCCACCTACACCCATGCATTGCGCTGGGTGCTGCGTCACCAGCCATTCACTCTCGCAGTCACGATTGGGGTGGCCTGTTTGAGCGTTTTCCTCTACATCCAGGTCCCCAAGGGATTCTTCCCCCAGCAAGATACCGGGCGCATCATGGGCGCGGTTATGGGCGCGCAGGATATTTCTTTCCAGTCCATGAGCGAAAAGATAAAGCGCTACGTCACCATCGTGATGAAGGACCCCGCGGTCGACACGGTTGTAGGTTTCACGGGCGGAAATACAGCGCTTAATCAGGGCCGATTCTTCATGATGCTCAAGCCGCTGGAAGATAGAAGTCCCTGTAAGCCGCAACATTTCTGGCAAAGTTGCCCTCTGGTAAGCGCCGATGATGTGATCAACCGTCTGCGAGGGAAACTGGCGGTGGTTCCGGGAGCGACGCTGATCATGCAGTCTGCCCAGGACCTCACCATAGGCGGACGCTTTGGCAATGCTCAATATCAATACACGCTGCAAAGCGCCAACCTGGAAGACTTGAACAACTGGGCGCCCCGCCTGCTGGAGAAAATGAGGGCTCTGCCCGAGTTGCGCGATCAAAACTCCGACCAGCAGGATAAGGGCTTGCAGGCGAAACTCGTTATCGATCGCGATACTGCCAGCCGCCTGGGCATCAGTCCACAAACGCTCGATAACGCGCTCTATGATGCCTTCGGCCAGCGGCAGGTCTCCACCATGTATCGGCCCCTGAACCAGTATCACGTCGTTATGGAAGTCGCGCCGCAATTCCAGCAGACGCCTGAAGCTCTCGAGGACATCTACCTGCGCTCCACCAGTGGCACGCCCATTCCGTTAGCGGCCTTCACTCATTACGAACCGTCTAACACCCCTCTCGACGTGAATCACCAGGGGCAGGTTCCTTCGGTGACGATTTCATTCAATCTGGCGCCGGGGGTTTCTCTGGGTCAGGCAACCGTGGCCATCGAGAATGCGGAGCGTACGATCGGGATGCCCGCAACTATTCAGGCCAGCTTTCAGGGAACCGCGGCCGCGTTCAAGGACTCACTCTCCAGCGAACCGATGCTCATCGTGACCGCGCTGATTGCTGTTTACATTGTGCTCGGCATGTTGTACGAGAGTTATATCCATCCCATCACGATCCTCTCCACGCTGCCGTCGGCTGGCGTGGGAGCGCTACTGGCCCTGCTGATTACGCACAACGAGCTCAACGTCATTGGTACGATAGGCATCATCCTTCTCATAGGCCTGGTGAAGAAAAACGCCATCATGATGATCGATGTGGCTCTGGAAGTAGAGCGCAATCAGGGCAAGCGCCCTGATGAAGCGATCTATGAAGCGTGTCTGCTCCGCTTCCGCCCGATCATGATGACGACAATGGCGGCCCTATTGGGTGGTCTGCCTCTGGCCTTGGGGCGTGGAACCGGATCCGAGCTGCATCGGCCCCTTGGCATCACGATCGTCGGCGGGCTGATCGTGAGCCAGATGCTGACACTCTTCACCACGCCGGTGGTCTACATTTATCTCGACCGCCTCCGACTGGCGTTGCGAGGCGGGGAAGATCGCGCCCTTCCGGGCACGCCACGTCCGAGTCCCGCTCATTAAGAGTCGATGTAGAAATATCCGCCTCGGGCGTCCGCCGAAGCTCTACGGTCCAGATCGTTGCTACGAATGCAACCTCAACAAAGACGCTCCGCATCGCACGACTCGTGCCTGGGGCAGCATGCGGTTGGGCGGAGGTGATTGCAATCCTCGGCTGCTGCGCAATCGCAAGTTCTCCCGTATGATAGGAGTTTCGCAATTGCTCAAACGCAGGACATTCGCCCCGAAAGTTCGGGATGGGGCGGTCTTGCGACTCGATAATCTTTCTCAGGAGTGAGGGATGCTCAAGAAAGCGGCGGCCGTGCTGCTGATTGCTGCGGCCACGGTTATGTGGGTCGGTTGTGTTACAAACTCAACCAGTTTTGTGTATGTGGCTCTTTCCCAGAACAATCAGATCCTGGCATATCGGGAGGATCCGAACTCGGGAATTCTCACCCAGATCGCTGGCAGCCCCATTCAAAGCGAAAGCACGGGCGTGCACACGCTTCTGATTCACCCCTCGAAGAAATTCCTTTACGCAGCCAACACCGGCTCCAACAGCGTTTCTCTGTTCACGATTGGAGGTGGCGGAGCGCTAACCCAGTTCACGCCGGACTGGTCTGCCGGCACGGCTCCGACGCTCCTCCAGATTGACTCGACCGGGAGCTTCTTATACGTGGGAAACTCGCTGGGCGTCTATTCTTTTTCTATTGATTCGAGCACCGGACACCTCACCCAGGTGAGCAGCTTTGCTACAGGGCTTCCTCCGCTGAACATGGCGCTGTCTCCCTCCGGGAAATTTCTCTACGTGACGCTCGCCTCCACACAGGCAGGTTCTCCGGGCATCATTGAAATTCTTTCCACCAATGCCGGTGCGCTCTCAATCGCCGGCAGCCAATTCCCGCAAACCGGCGCCGGTCCTTACGGGATTGCGATCACGCCCAACGGCTCATTCCTGTACGTCTCCAATCTCACCGACAACACGCTCTCGGAGTTCGCAGTCAAGTCCGATGGGAGTCTGTCCTCTCTGGGAATTATCGGCCAGAGTTCGCTCTACTCCAATCCGATTTCCTTGATGACGGATCTTACCGGCAAGTACCTGTTCGTCGCCAACTCCCAGAGTTCCGGAAATGTTGCCGGTTACACCATCAGTTCCACCGGCGGCTTGGCGATCGTGAATACTTCGCCATTCTCCACCGCGGCGCAACCGGCGGTGATGGCGATTGATTCGGGCGGGAAATATGTCTTCGTCGGCAACGAGGGGTCCAGCGCGGAAATCCAGTCGTTTACCCTGGACCCGGGCAGCGGCACTCTGACGATCGTGCATAGCTACCCGACAGGAGCTATCCCGACTTCCATCGTGACCTTGGGTGGCGCTGGTCCAGCAACAACAAATAAAGTGACCATTCCTTGACATCTGTAGCGCTGGGATGAGAAATCATTGGGTCGTTGCGAGGTTGCGTCAGGAATATGCACGTGTGGAGTACAACGGCGATAGTGCTGCGATCATCTAAACTCTGAAACAACAGCTCAGTGGTGCTGGGTATCCGTTCCAGCACGGAAACCGGAACAGCCATGAGGATTGCAAGTGCGGCCAGCGCATTCCCCAAGCATTACTATTCTCAGAAAACTCTGCTGAAAGAATTGCAGCAGTACTGGGGAGACCGCCTTGCCAATCCCAATATGCTTGCCCGGCTGCATCGCAATGTTGCCGTGGAAGGCCGCCATCTCGCTCTTCCCACCGAAAAATACTATGAGATCAAGACCTGGGGACAGGCCAACGATATCTGGATTCAAGTTGCGCAGGAGTTAGGGGAGCAAGCGCTCTGTCGGGCCCTGCATCATGCCGGCAGGAGTACCCAGGATGTGAATGCTCTCTTTTTCACGTCCGTGACCGGCATCTCCAGCCCGTCGATTGACGCTCTCCTGATTAACCGGATGGGGCTGTCGCGCAACATTCGCCGTGTGCCGATCTTCGGGTTGGGTTGCGTGGCTGGGGCAGCAGGAATCGCGCGGGCCGCAGACTATGTGCGGGCGTACCCCGATCAAGCCGCTGCGCTGGTATCGGTCGAGCTGTGCTCGTTGACCATCCAAAAAGAGGATCTCTCCGTTGCCAATTTGATTTCGGCCGGATTATTCGCCGACGGCGCGGCTGCCGTGATCGTCACGGGCGATCAGGTCGAGTCCCATGGCCCCGCAATCCTGGCCACACGCTCTGTGTTTTATCCGGAGACGGAAGAAATGATGGGATGGAATATCAGCGAAAAAGGATTTCGTATCACGCTGTCACCCGAAGTACCTATCCTCATCCGTGAACACCTCGGCCAAGATGTCGACGCATTTTTGAAGGATCACGGTCTCACGCGCCACGACCTGAAAAGCTGGGTGCTGCACACCGGCGGCCCGAAAGTTCTGGAAGCTACCGCGACGGCACTGGACCTGCACAATGGGCAACTCGATGCTTCCTGGGATTGCCTCAAGAGAGTTGGAAATCTGTCATCCGCTTCGGTCCTTGTGGTTCTCGAAGACGTGATGCGAAACCGGCGTCCAGAGCCGGGAACGCTTGGGTTGCTGGCTGCCATGGGCCCGGGGTTCTGCTCGGAATTGGTACTGCTCGAATGGTGAACGATCGAGCATGAAGTCGCCCACATCCACCGACATTTTCGTGATTGGGGGAGGCCCGGCAGGGCTGGCCATCGCCATTGCCGCACGGCAGCGAGGCTTCCGCGTGCAACTGGCCGACGGAGCAGAACCGCCCATTGACAAAGCATGCGGCGAAGGTCTCTTGCCGGATGGCGTCGCCGCGCTGGAAAGCCTGGGAATTCAAATCCCGCGTGGGGCAGCGCGCTCATTCTGCGGGATACGATTCTTAAGCCGAAGTCGCACCGCCGACGCGTGCTTCAGCGGAACTCGCCCGGGATTTGCTATACGCCGCACGACGCTGCACCGCATACTGACCGATCGCGCCATCCAGGTTGGCGCGACGCTGTTATGGCGAACTCCGGTGACCGGCATCGCAAGCACAGGAGTAATCCTCGGCGAACGCTTCGTGCGCGCTCGCTGGATCATCGGCGCCGATGGAGCCAACTCCCGCGTCCGCCGCTGGGCAGGCCTGGGCGATAGACCTCCCTCTCGTCTCCGCTATGCTTTCCGCCAGCATTACCGCGTTCCCGCCTGGACCGACCGCATGGAAGTGTATTGGGGCGAGCGTTGCCAGGGATACGCGACGGCCGTCAGCCCCGATCAACTGTGTGTGGCGATCGCTTCGCACGATCGCAATCTACGCCTTGAGGATGGATTGCGCGAGTTGCCTCGACTGCAGGCCCGTTTGCAGGGCGCGGAAATTCTGAATTCGGAACGTGGGGCCACTACGGCCAATTCTCAATATCGGCGGATCTGGCGAGACAACGTTGCCTTGATCGGGGACGCCTCGGGCACGGTAGATGCCATCACTGGCCAAGGTCTCGGCCTCTCGTTCTCACAGGCCTTCATCCTGTCAGAATGTCTCATTCGCAGCGATCTTGCCCGGTATCAGCGGGAACACCGGCGCCTCAGCTTGCGTCCGCTTTGGATGGCACGCCTGATGCTTACTCTCGATCAGCGGCCCAGGCTTCAGGAGCGCACGCTGCACGTCTTTGCAAAACGGCCGGAGATCTTCCGTCGCCTTTTGGAATTGCATGTGGGAACCCTGCCGCCCACGCAGGTTGTGCGCGATGGGCTGACCCTTGGATGGGGATTACTCACAGCCTGAAAATGATTAGCACCCACAACTGCTCGATTCGAGCCCTGGTGGTTTTCGCATTCATCAGTGCGCCTGCTTTATCCGCCAAGGCTCAGACAGAAACGCTCCAGCTTGATAGTGCCAAGACGTCCGTCCGCTTCACGCTAGCCGCAGCGCTCCACACCGTCCACGGCACATTCCAGGCGAAACCTGGCGCGTTGCAATTTGATCCCGCTTCCGGCAAAATTTCCGGCGAAATCGTAGTCGACGCCAAAAGCGGCCAGAGCGGCAATGGCATCCGCGACCGGAAGATGCATAAGGATGTCATTGAGAGCGAGCGCTATCCGGAAATTCTGTTTCGCCCCGATCGGGTATCAGGTCCAGTCCTCACGCCCGGGAAATCATCGGTCAAGCTGCACGGGATTTTTCAGGTTCACGGAGTGTACCGAGACATCGAAGTCCCCGTGGAAATCGAGATTGCCAGCGATCATTGGAGCGCAACCACCCACTTCACCATTCCGTACGAGAAATGGGGAATGAAGAATCCGAGCACGCTTTTTTTGCGGGTCAGCGATTCGGTGGAGATTGACTTAGTGGCCGCTGGCAGCGTTACGCAGAGTCCGGCGTCGCGTCAGTAGCCGTCGCGCGACGAAATGCCTTTTGCTTCCGTGCAAAGATAGGAGCGGCCCGTAGTCAGATTGTTGTAGTCTTCTGTCCTTCCGCTGGGCCATTCGATGACGACACGATCAATGCGATCGCGAGTTTCGACTCCGAAAGTTGCGGCCAGCTCCGATTGCGAAAGATAGCTTGAGCCGCCCTTAATCGTCCTGGTTTGTGTGATGCCGCCCGCAGAGAGCCGCACGATCGCTCCGATGCCATCTCGATTCGATTTTGTTCCCACGAGATGAAAGCGAATGCTACGGTTCTTTCCGAGTTGGTCGTTGCGATAGAGATAAGCGGAGCCGTCGTTGGTAGTGAGCAGGAGATCGAGGTCGCCGTCGCGGTCAAAGTCTCCATACGCCAGGCCGCGACCGACCTTCGGCTGATCGAAGTTTCCGCCTGCCTCCACGGCGACATCGTGAAACCGGCCTTTGCCGTCATTCAGGAAAAGCTGGGGCGGTTGCGCGTAGCCAACGTTGCCGCGAATGTTGCGCACAGTTTCATCGATGTGACCATTGGCAACGGCAAAATCGAGCCAGCCGTCCAGATTCACATCCAGGAAAACGCAGCCAAAGCCGAGGCTGTTTTTCGATGCCATGCCCACGCCGGCGGGTGCCGCAATGTCTTCGAATCCCTTGCCCGTCGGGCGATACAGCCCGATCATCTCGTTATCAAAATTCGTGATTCCCACTCCTGTCGAGCCGGAATTTTCAAAATCAGCCGCATCAATCCCCATCCCGGCGCGAGCTTTTCCTTCACTGCTGAAGGCGAGTCCGGCTTCGACAGCGACATCCTTGAAGGTACCGTTGTGCTGATTGCGATACAGCTTGTTCGGTTGCGTATCATTCGCCACCAGCAGGTCGGGCCACCCATCGCGATTGTCATCGATAAGCGTGACACCGAGTGATTTGGAACTGCTGTCGAAAATTCCGCTGCCAGCCGTGACATCTTCAAACGTGCCGTCGCCGCGATTGTGAAAAAGCCAGCAGGTTTCACCCCGATAGGCTTCGGGGGTGCAATACGATTTGTGTTTGCCGTCGAGACTGCAGAAGACATCGTGCTCCGGCGACCACTTCACGTAGTTGCAGACGAAAAGATCAAGCAGTCCATCGCGATCATAGTCGAACCATAGGGCAGAAGTGCTGAATGCTTCTCGCTTTCCCAGCCCGCTGGCGTTCGTGACATCCACGAATTTTCCCTTGCCCGTGTTTCGAAAAAGCCGGTTCTGCCCGACGCACGTGATGAGAATGTCAGGCAGACCGTCGTTGTTGTAATCTCCGACCGCGACTCCCATCCCGTAAAGCTCCACGTCGAGCCCGGCACGAGAGGTTACATCTGTGAACGTTCCGTCGCGATTATTGCGATAAAGTCGAAGCGTGGTCCGGCTGCGCTTGTGCCCAGGCCAATCCGCTCCATTGATGAGCAGGACGTCTTGCCAGCCGTCGTGATCGTAATCCAGAAACGCGCACCCGGAGCCCATCGTCTCCGGCAGATATTTTCCGCCGAACGCACCGCTATTGTGCTGGAATTGGATCCCTGCCTGATTGGTGACGTCGACGAAGCGAAATCCGGGTGATGCCAAACTCGCTTGCGCTGCCCACGAGTCAGGCCGCCAGAGCGGCGAATACGAGGCGACGCCCGCCATTGCCCATAGGAACGACCTGCGATTCACGGAACGTTCACCAGCCCCGCGCGAATCGCATAGACCACCAGTTCGGCGGTCTTGTGGATTCCCAGCGTGTTCATGATGTTCGCCCGATGCACCGCGACTGTATTCGCGCTCAGATCAAGAGCAGTGGCGATCTCCTTGTTCGATTTGCCATCGACAATCATCTGCAGGACTTCCAGTTCGCGGGGAGTCAAGGCTGCGCTTCGCTCTCCCTTCAGCACCGCCCGCTGCTCCACCTTCGGATCGAACACAGTTTCACCGGCAGCGACTTTGCGCACCGCCGCTCCAAGTTCCAGATCTACCGCGTCCTTCAGCACGTATCCCTTTGCTCCCGCTTCGATCGCTTGCCGCACCCACGTGCTCTCTGGATGCATGCTGAGCATCAGCACGGCAGTTTGCGGATCGTCTTCTAGAATCCCACGGGTAGCCTGCAGGCCGTTCATGCCCGGCAGAGCACAGTCCATGACTACAACCTGCGGATGCAATTCCTTGGTGAGCTTGATCGCCGTTTCCCCATCGCCCGCTTCGCCAACGACCTCCATGTCCGGCTCATCTTCCAGCATGCGCCGAAAGCCGCGTCGGACAAGGCTGTGATCATCCACGAGCAAGACTGTGATCTTCTTTTCCATAGGACTCCGCCTTCTCTCGGGGGACCACCAGATGGACGCGCGTTCCGCCTTCGTGCGGGCGCGAAAACACAATCCTACCGCCCATCAACTCGGAACGCTCCCGCATGGCGACCAGCCCGATCCCCTGTCGTCCGGGTTTTTCCGCGAACCCCGCCCCGTGATCCTCCACTTCCAGTTCGAGCGCCTCCGGCAGGAATTTTAAACGTACCCAAGCCTGCTTCGCTCCCGAATGCCGCGCCACATTATTCAGCGCCTCTTGCAGGATACGGTAAATGTGCACTCCCGCGGCGCCTTCCACCGGAAAAGGCTTGCCTTGTTTTTGATAACTGATCGTAATTCCGGTTTGCCGTTCGGTCGTTGGGATATACCAGTCGAGCGTGCTCTCCAGCCCAGCTTCGTCCAGCATCACAGGGTGCAACGCCTGCGACAAGGTGCGCACGCTTTCCAGTGTGCCCTGCACCGTCTGCAGCACTTCCTGCAGATCAGCCCGCAACGACGACCCCTCCGGCGCATGCGTTCCGGCGCGGCGCAACATGATGCCCACGGCCGTGAGCACTTGTCCAAATTCGTCGTGCAGTTCGCGCGAAATGTAGCGCAGGGTCGATTCCTGCGTGGCGATCAGCTTCTGCGCCAGTTCGCTGCGCCGCTCCGAGATTTCCTCCAAGCGGGCAAAGAGCCGCCGGTTCCATCGAATAATGGAAAGCCCGCTCAGCAGGATCGCCAGCAGCGTGGCCGCCAGAAAAATGTAAACCTGCCGCTGCACCCGGTCATAGATCTGCACGATCCGAGTGTTCGCCTGCTGCTCACTTTCGCTGTTCTGTACCAGCAAACGCGCGACTGCCGTGCTCAATGCTGCTTGTCGTTCCTGCAACGAGAGCTGAATCTGTTCTCGCGCATCCTGCGTCTTGCCTTCTTGAGCCAGCGCGAACACGCGATCCACCGCATCCCAGAACTGCGTAAACGAGCCGGCCAGAAACGCGCTTTGTTCCGGGGTGCGCGTGGCCGCTGCGTACCCAGCCTCCAGGCGCATGGCGTCGTCCAGGTCGGTATGAATGCGCTGGAACTGCGCCGACCACGCCGTCAGCGGATAAGGTTCGTCGCCGCTGATCATGTCGCGCATCGCGACCGCCAGCAGGTTGAGATCGTTTTGAATGCGGAGCAATTGCAGGGAATCTTTGCGGTTGCGATCGACCTGGTCCGTCTGCAACTTGCGCAATCCCGTCACCTGCCACGTGATGTAGGCCGAGTAGGCAATGACTGCGGAAAGCGTGATGATCAGCCCCAGCAGCAAGCCGAAAGTCGGCGACCGGTCCGGCGAAGACGCGCGAAACACGCCCCGAGCATACAACGGCGAACCGCAGCCTGTCACACCCAGCAGAATATGGGACAATGCAGTAATAATGAAGCCGGACGCCCCTTTCCGGAGTCAAACAACAGATTGAGTTCCCCAGCAAAAGAAGCGCCCAAGCCGCCAAAGATCCAGCGCCTCAAGGCAATCCTGCCCGAGGTCTGGAGCCTCCTCCGCCCGCGCTGGGCGTTGTTGTCGGTGGGTTTTGCGCTGATGGTGGTTAACCGCCTAGCCAGCTTCGTGCTGCCGTACTCCTCCAAGTACTTGATCGATGACGTGGTCACGAAGCACCGCGCGCAGATGCTGCGGCCGCTTGTCTTTGCGGTTCTCGCCGCAACTGTGGTCCAGGGCATCACTTCGTTTTCGCTCACACAATTACTCTCGAAGGCGGCGCAACGTTTGATCGCCGAATTGCGGGAGCAAGTGCAGAAGCACGTCTCACGGCTGCCGGTCGCTTTCTACGATTCCAACAAGACCGGCGCGCTCGTCTCCCGGATCATGAGCGACGTGGAGGGTGTCCGCAATCTGCTGGGCACAGGACTCGTAGATTTCCTAGGAGGCCTGGTCGCGGCCGCGATCGCCCTGGTTCTGCTGATCCGGATCAGCCCGCCGCTGACTTTGATTGCCGTCGGCTCGCTGGCATGCTTCTCGTTCGCATTGAACCGTGCCTTTGCAACGATTCGACCAATCTTCCGGGAACGCGGCAAGATCAACGCCGAAGTGACCGGGCGCCTCACCGAGTCTCTTGGCGGCGTGCGGGTAATCAAGGGATATCACGCCGAAGCACGCGAGGAAAAGATCTTCGCGGCTGGGGTGCGCCGGCTGCTTGAAAATGTCATGCGGACACTGACAGCAACCTCGCTGATGAGCCTCTCGGCCAGTGTGCTGCTCGGAGTCGTTGGCGCCGCGACCATGTACGTCGGTGGCCGCCAAATGGAAGCCCACACCCTCACCCCGGGAGGTTACTTTTCTTATACCGCTCTGCTCGTCTATCTCATTGCGCCCATCATGGGGGTAGTTAACATCGGCACGCAGTTAACGGAAGCGCTTGCCGGATTGGAGCGTACCCAGGAGATCATGCACGAGCGTCCTGAGGATCAGGATCCGAAGCGAAGTGTCGACCTTCCTGACATCATTGGCACGGTCGAATTTGACGACGTCAGTTTTAGCTACGACGGTGTGCATGAAGTGCTGCGCAACATTTGCTTCCGCTCCGAACCTGGGACTGTGACTGCGCTTGTGGGCTCCTCGGGCTCCGGAAAATCTACAACCATCGGCTTGATTTCAGCTTTCTACGTTCCCTCGCGCGGTAAGGTTCGTATCGACGGCATCGACCTGAGCACAGTGCGGCTCGATTCGTTCCGTACGCGGTTGGGAGTCGTGCTGCAGGAATCGTTCCTGTTCGACGGGACCATTCGCGAGAACGTCGCTTTCTCGCGCCCGGATGCCAACGAAGAGCAGATCCTGCGCGCCTGCCGCATTGCTCGCGTGGATGAATTTGCGGAATCCTTTGCCGACAAGTACGAGACGGTTGTCGGCGAGCGCGGCGTGAAACTTTCGGGAGGCCAGCGTCAGAGAATTTCGATCGCGCGCGCGATCCTGGCCGAGCCGCGCATTTTGATTCTCGACGAAGCAACTTCCAGCCTCGACTCCGAATCCGAGCAAATGATCCAGCAAGGCCTTTCTTATCTCATGCAGGGACGCACAACTTTTGTGATTGCTCACCGTCTTTCGACCATCCGACGCGCCGACCAGATTATGGTCATGGAGCAAGGACAGATCGTAGAGCGCGGCACGCACGCGCAACTCTACGCCGCTCGCGGGCGTTACTATGACCTTTACACGCGCCAGCATGGAGTCGAGGAAAATCTATTCCTTGCCCCGGGAGAAGGCGACGCGGTTGTGGGGAACGGCAGCCAACCCAAAAATGGCGATACCAAGCCACCCGATGCCATCAGCGTGCTGCGAGGGGAGATTCGCTAACATGGCATCCGCCCCTGTCATTCCTGCAGCAAAAAGCACCATCGCCATTCGCAGCGAAGATGTCTGTCGACACTATCGCATGGGTGAGACCGTCATCCCCGCAGTCGACGGAGTCTCGCTCGAAGTCCGCTCCGGCGAGTTTGTTGCTTTGCTGGGCAGTTCCGGTTCTGGGAAGTCCTCCATGCTGAATTTGATCGCCGGCCTGGATCGTCCTACATCCGGCAGTGTGTTCGTGCAGGATCGTGATCTGGCGAAGCTTTCTCGCGAGGAGTTGGCCAAGTATCGCCTGCACATAGTTGGGATGGTGTTTCAATCCTTCAACCTGATCGCCAGCATGACCATTGCGGAGAATGTGGAACTTCCTCTGCGATTCGCCGAGGTAGAGCGAAGCCGGCGCGAATCGCTGGCTCGGGAAGCTCTGGACCGCGTTGGCCTGCGGGCGCGCATGGATCACCGCCCAAGCCAGCTCTCCGGCGGCGAGCAGCAGCGTGCTGCATTAGCTCGCGCCCTCATCAATCGTCCTAAGCTCCTGCTCGCCGATGAGCTGACCGGCAATCTCGACAGCCGCACCGGTACTGAGATCATGAACCTCGTTCGTGAATTCAATCAACAATTGGGAATGACCGTGGTCATGGTGACTCACGAACGGACGCTGGCCGAGCGCTATGCCGAGCGCTTGATCTTCCTTTCCGACGGGAAACTGGTGGATGACCGGCCGAATACCCCGACACCTCATTCCGCCGTGGAGGTGCAAGGAGTACGCTCATGAAAATTCCTGACCTCACCGAACTCGCTCTGCGCAATCTGCGTGAATCGCTGCTACGCAATTCCCTCACGACCGTTGGGATTTCGGTCGGTGTAGCGTCCTTAGTTGCCATGCTTTCGCTCGGCATTGGCCTGCAGCAATTGGCATCGCGCCGATTGGTCAAATCCGGTCTTTTCGATACCGTCGTGGTCACCTCCCGCCGCGAAATGCGAGGCATGAGCCGCGAAGAAGAGCGCAACGGGCCAGATCCAGGTGCGAGCCGGATTCTTGACGAGCCCACCCGCCAGCAGATTGAAAAGCTACCCAATGTGGTGGAGGCCTATCCCGACATCCGCTTCGTTACCGAACTTCGTTTCGATGACAAACCGCATCTAACCATGGTTTCCGCCCTGCCAGAATCAGCCAAATCGAACGATGCCTTTGATGGCATGCAAGGAGTTTTCTTCTCCTCGGATTCAGCGCCGGAAGCGATCTTGCAGAAATCGTTTGCGGAAGAGTTGTTGGGAAAGACTCCGGCCTTGGGAGCGCCGGAACCAAATGTCTCTGACCTGGCGAAGCCGCTACTCGGAAAAGAACTGATCATGCGCTACGCGCAGCGGGAGGCCGCGCCAGCGCCGCCGTTGCGGGCCAATCAGACTTCCTCCGGAGATGATCTCGCCGGAGCCGCTTACTCGGTCGTCTCGCGAGAGCAGAAGCTGAAGATCGTTGGTGTCTCCGACCTGGACCCGGAAAGCATGCGCGGTCCGATGCGAGCCAAAGTGTTTCTGCCGCTCAAGCTGGCTCAGGGACTGCATGTTATGCAGCCCACGGATCTCCGTGAGATTTCTCACGCCGGCGATCAGCCGGTGTATTCCTCAGTCAGCGTGCGCGTAAAAGATCCGGCCAAGGTGCAGGGCGTCGAAGATTCCATCAAGAAAATGGGATTCACAACCTTCTCCATCCTCGATGCGACCCGCAGTCTGCGCCAATTCTTTGCCGTGCTTGATCTATTTCTGGGAATCTTCGGCAGCCTCGCGCTCGCCGTAGCTTCGATTGGAATTGTCAACACCTTGGTCATGGCCATCCTCGAACGCCGGCGCGAAATTGGCATTATGAAAGCCATCGGCGCCAGCGATTCTGATGTCAAGCGGCTGTTTTTCGCCGAGGCGGGTGCCATGGGAGTGTTGGGAGGAATTGTCGGCGTCCTGCTGGGCTGGGCGATCGGCCAGATAATCAATTTCGGCACCAACGTTTACCTGCGGCGCCAGTCTCTGCCCGCTGAGCATTTCTGGGCAGTGCCGTGGTGGCTAGTCGGAGGAGCAATCGGATTCGCCTTCGTTGTCAGCCTGGTTTCCGGACTTTATCCCGCAGGCCGCGCGGCCCGGCTCGATCCCGTACAAGCACTCCGCTATGAATAGAGCATGACCTTGAACGTTCGGCTTTTGCTGATTACCGCCGCTTTCGCTGCACTTTCATCGGCAAATTCATCAGCGGCCCAGAGCCGTATCGATTGCTCCGCAATGAACAGCCGCATCCTCAGGCAGGTCGTTCACTACTGCGTCTATCTTCCTGACGGCTACGATCAAGGTGCAAGTCAGCATCCACCCCGGAGTTATCCGGTTCTCTACTTCCTGCACGGTCTGGGCGATAACGAACAGACTCTGTTCAACAGCGGCGGATGGACCCTGCTCGACGACCTTCGCCACCAACACAAAATGGGCGATTTTCTGATCGTCGCTCCCGAAGGACGTCGCAGCTTCTACATCAACTCCGCCGATGGTACGTATCACTACAGCGATTTCTTCTTGCAGGAATTCCTTCCCCAGATCGAAGGCAAGTATCGCATCGTCAAAGGCCGCGCCGGACGTGCTATCAGTGGCATTTCCATGGGGGGCTACGGAGCTTTGCGTTTTGCCTTTGCTCAGCCGCAGCTATTTTCTGCAGTGAGCGCTCAAGGCGCTGCGCTGATGACCGAAACTCCGCAGCAACTGGACGCCGCCGAGCGATCCGGAGCGCCTCTGGCGAGCGTCATCGCCAAGGTCTTCGGCAGTCCCATTAACGTCGCGCACTGGAATGCGAACAATACCTTCTTGCTCGCCAAAAAAAATGCCGCAGAGTTGAAGCGCATGGCTATTTATTTCAACTGCGGCCAGGAAGATAACTATGGATTCGAAAAAGGAGCTGCGAAACTCGACGAGGAACTCACGCGCCAGGGCATCAAGCACGAGTATCACTCCTATCCCGGCGATCACAGCCTGCAATATTTTCTCTCCCACTTCGCCGAGGTCATGGAGTTCCACTCCCACGCCTTCCACCTGATTCCGTGACCTTTGCCTTCTTCGACGTAGAGAAAAACATTCCAAGCGGAAACGCACGACACGGGAGGGCACGACTTCAAGTTAGGGCGCTAGGAACACCGAAGAGGAACGTGCTTCGCTCGGCGCCTGAGGGCTACACGATCGACGGCACACGAGGGATTGCGCATTCATTCACCCTGCGCCTCATTTCCAAACAAAATCATCCGCATCGAAATGCTTCCAAAATCAAATCCCTCGTATGGATACGACACCGAGTCCCGTTCATCCGTGCTGCCGATGCAATACAGCAACGGCAAATAATGCTCGAGCGTCGGATGCGCTGTCTCCAGCAATCTCTCTCCCCACTTCTGTGGCGCCGACAGCGATCCAACGTCATGCGCATCGACCGCACGCTTCACCTTCGCATCGAACTCGACCGCCCAATCAAATGCGCCATGCGGATGCTCCCAATCCACGCGCCGCAAATTGTGCACAATGTTTCCGCTGCCCACAATCAATACTCCACGTTCCCGCAGAGATCGAATCTCGCGTGCCAAATCAATGTGCTCACGGAAGCCTCGTCGCGCATCAAGGCTGAGTTGAAAGGCCGGAATATCCGCATCGGGATACATGTGCCGCAGCACGCTCCAAGACCCATGATCGAGTCCCCATCTCTGATCGGGCTTGATCTCAGGATCGGCGGCAAGCTTCTGCGCCTCTTCCGGCGCTCCAGGCGCGGGATATTGCACTTCGTACAAGGGGCGCGGAAAACCTGAGAAATCGTGGATAGTGCGCGGATGCGCGGAAGCCATCACCTGCGTGCCTTCCGTTACCCAGTGTGCCGAAACTACGCACACGGCCATCGGGCGTGGTAATTGCTCAGCGACGCCGTGAAGCGTCTCTGTGAATGCATTGCTTTCGATTGCGTTCATTGGCGATCCATGACCAACAAACAGAACAGGCATTTGCTGCAAGCGGAATTACCTCAACTCTTTGATTCCAGGGTTTGGCGAAACGATTCGTGGCTTATTCGAGGTCAGACTTGTCGGGGTTGTAGTAGAAGCGGAACCGCAAGGCCAGATAAGGCCCATTGAATTCGCTGGGCAGCGGCGGAAAGGGATTGGAAGCCGTAATTCCGCCCCAAGCCGCGCGATCCAGTGCGGAATCATTGGATGTGGCTCGCAGTTGCATGTCGGCGATTTGCCCGTCTCGCGTGATGGCAAACTCAATCGCGAGTTTTCCCTTCTTTCCCATCCTCGCCGATTCGGGAATCATGCGGTACCAATTCTCTCGGACGTCCTCTAACACTCGCTGCAGGTACGGCCCGAAATCCACGCCCTGCGTGTCGCTCAAAATGTCCAGTGCTCCAAACTGCCTGCCCTTTGCGCCAGTGCCGAGGCCGAAGTCGCCCTCCTGGCCTCCGCCGCCAGCCGCGCGATTCGCGGCCGCTGCCTGCGTGGCCTGCTGAATCGACTGGCCCGCAGTCATTCCGCCCGCGTACTTGCTGAACACGCTACTGCTATTGGGCCGTGGGGGAACCTGCAGTTGTGCTGTCTGATTGTTTTCGGGCTGAGTCCGAGGCGCAGCCTGAGTCTGTTGAGCCGCCGATTGATTCTGCGCCATCACGGGCGGTTGCGAGGGTGCGGGTGCTGCTTTAGGGCCGCTCATTCCCGGCGCTCCCGCGGGCGGCGAGATGAGCTTTCGCAGTTCCTTTGGATCGAGTTCCGGATGCCGCGACATCGCGATGCGGTCTTTGTCCGACTGAATGCTTGTATTTGGTTTACGCGTGACCTTTTGCGCGTCGGGCGGCAGGGTCAGGAAGGTGACGTTTTTGTCCCGGTCTGAATTCAGCGCCACCACCACGGCTCGGTGCCAGGGGATGTATTTCTGAATCAGGTTCAAATTCCACAGCACCATGATCACAACCAGGTGCACAATCACCGAAATCCAGAAAGCTTCCCGCTTGCGCGAGCGCGCCAGATCGTCCTGCAATTGGATGAGCAGGTGTGGCACATGCGCATCCAAGTCCCGGTATGCGGTTTCCCAATCGCGCGCGTCATAGAGGCCGAGTTGCTCAGGCTGAGATTTTTCAGGCGGGGCGACGGGATCTTGGAATGGAATCTGAGTAATCGGCATTTAACGAATAGCTGGCAAACTGTGCGCTCGACGAACCGCCTCTGGCTGATTAGACACGCAAAGTACAGGCAGCGTTGCACCCGGCCTTCCTGGGGTGGTTGCTTCTTTGCAACGTCGTGCAACAGCCAGCTTATTTCTTATTTTCGCATCTTTCGCCCGAATCCGCTCGCGCCAAATGCGTCCCGTAGTTACGTCTGTAAACAAATGTAAAAGAAAGGCAGGGAAGGTAGTTATCCCCTAACTCTGGCAATGTCGGCGAGGTTGACCTTCTTGCTGTGTTCGCGGATGGCGGCCACGATCTCCAGAGCCAAAGCCAGCGCGCGGCGGCCATCTTCCAGCGGGACTTCGGGAACACTCCGCTTGTGTACGGCGTGGAGAAAGGATTTCAGCTCGGCGTGCAGCGGTTCCTCCGACGCAACGGGCGGCTTCGACACGCCGATCTGCGGGTTTACCGATGGCGTTCCGGTCGCGGTTCCGTCCGGACCGACGGTGAAGACCAGAACTTCCTGGCGGCCGTAATCCACCGAAACGTATTGCCGCGGCTGAAAGAAACGCAGCTTGCGCACGCGCTCGGTGGAAACACGGCTGGCGGTGAAGTTCGCGATACAGCCCGATTCCAGTTCCAGGCGCACGTTGGCGATGTCCACCTTGCCCGAGAGGATGGGCAGCCCGACCGCGCGCACTTCCTTCACCGGAGATTTGGCGAACGTCAGGACGATGTCGAGGTCGTGAATCATCAGGTCGAGCACGACGTCGACGTCGAGCGAACGGGGCGTGAACACGCTTAGCCGGTGCACCTCGAAAAACATGGGCTGAGTCAGGATCGGCAGCGTGGCACGGACAGCGGGATTGAAGCGTTCAAGATGACCGACTTGCGCGATGCGTTTGTGCCTGGCGGCGAGTGCGACCAGTTCGTCGGCCTCGGCGAGCGTCGTCGCCAGAGGTTTCTCGATCAGCACGTCGATTCCGGCGTTCAGCAATTCACGCGCGATCGCGAGATGGTGAACGGTTGGAACCGCGACGGACGCAGCCTGCAATTCGCTATGGGTCGTGAGCAGTTGATGCACCGAACCGAAGGCTTTGCAGTTGAACTCGCGGGCGACCGCGTCGGCGCGGTTGATGTCGGGATCGACCACCCCGAGCAGGCGAACGGCTTCTCCTTGTTCTTCAAGTTCTTTGTAGATTCTGGCGTGATTGCGTCCGAAGACGCCCACGCCCACAACTGCGACGGAGATCGGAGAATGGGATGACAAGATATCTTTCCGATGGCTAGTTGCCGCAGGGAATTGTAAACGTAAACTGGTCGAGCGTTCAGGTTGTGAAGCGGTGGGTATGGATTCGAACTGGGACCGGTTAATCCCTCCTCACGGTGTATTCGAATCAAAGAGTTAGCAGAAAAACATCAAAAACCTATGCGACGGAATCATTTGCAGGCAAAATTGATGTCAAAGACTTATCTGACTGGGCTGGCGCAGGTCCCAATTCGGGACTGAAATTACTGGTGGCACGCCGTCGTAGCTTCGACGATTGTGGCGGGGTGCAGATTGTGGCCACTAGGTCCGCCCAGTACTGGGGCTCAGCAGAAGCGCGCCAACCCCCACGGGGCGAAACGTCGGTTCTGCTACGTGCCGGCAGAGCGTTCAAGAGTTCTTTCTCACTGTTTCAAGTAACGAAGCGCAGCAGATCCTGATTTGAGAGTCTTCGACTCAACCAGCTTTAATCGCAGTTTCGCGGGCAGGCTGACGCCCTCCAACAACCGTCTTCCTCCTCCGGCAAGGATCGGCTGAACGACAAAACGATATTCATCAATCAACCCAAGCGCTGTCAGTTGTGAAGGAATATCTACACCGCCGACTAAAATATTTTTGCCTTCTTCTTGCTTCAACTTAAGTATTTCGTCTTGAAGGTTCGTGCGAACGATCCTCGTATTCCCTTCCGCGCCGTCTAGTGTTCGTGAAAAAACAACTTTATGGAGGGAGTCAAATGTTCGAGCAAATTCGTTCTCGGCTTTTGTCTCAGACTGGCTTTTGGCAATATCCGGCCAATAAGGAACCATCAATTCGTAGGTCTTACGCCCATAGACGAGGAGGCCGACATCTCGGAGCAGGTGCGTGTAGTGTTCAAGTAATTCCTCGTCGGCAATCATTTTGGTGTGGTCGCAGCAGCCATCCAGCGTGATGTTGATTGCGTAGATCAATTTCCTCATTTGGTCTCCTAGTTTTAAGTAATTATCTCGCGGGTGGTCTTTCGTTGTCCTGCCGGGTACTCTAGCCAGGTTTCGGTTGTTCCGCTAAGCGCCTTCATTGAAATGTTTCGGACGATGCTGGGAACCACACCACAGACACACTTTCGAGGCAGGCGTTCGCGGTCACACGGTAGAGCCAAGAGCGCAGCGACGCCCTTCCCTTGATGCTATCGCGATACCGGCAGGCACGAAGCAAGGTCTCCGGCGCCCGTTCTCGGCGTCCGGCAAAGAGCCGAACATGGGCAACAGTGGAGCAGCAGCTCGCGGCGATTGACGTTCGACGTTGCTAGCGAGGGGATACTTTTAGGAGGGCGTCGATCCTTTGATGAATGCCACCCAAGCTACGGCAAATGCGTAGGAAGCGGAAGCGCGAATGTTCACCGCTTCGCCTTCTGCAAAATGGCGATTTGGCCGGCGTGATAGAGCTCGTGCTGGGCGATGCCGTGAAACATATGGTAGAAATCGTAACGCTTACCGGGGACAAGGTCGCGCAGACGCTGATCACTCAATTTTTCGACTGCTCGAACCAGTTGGTCGTGTGTCTGTTTCGCATGCGCTACGGCTTTGCGCCATGCCTCTGGCGTGGGTGAAGGGACTGGCGGGAAATTGCGTTTTCCGTTCAGCTGACACTTTTTCCCGCTCAACCGGATCAGGCCGGCGGTATCCCACGCTTCGATGTGCAAGAGCAGTTCCCAGATGCTGTGAACATTTGCGATCGGCCTGGCGGCGGCCGTGGCAGCGTTTACATCCTTAAGAAGTTCGAGAACCGCGGGGCCATGCCAGGCGTCGCCGTAGAAGGCGCGGCGGAGTTGGTCGGCGATGCGAGTGGATTCAGAAGCTGATTTTGAATTGGGTGTCATGAATGAGGCTCGGTGAATTCGGTTAGATCAGATGGCATCCCTGGGGACTCGTAAGTTTTTGGTGCCGGGACTTCCCGGAGTTCCGTCCCGCGCTTTCAAATGCGTTCGTTTCGGGCTGGAACATCCAGATCGTGAGTGCGATGGTCTGGGCTGAGGGTTCAGCCGGCCCCCGCAACCATCGCGATTTCGACTATGTCGGCGGCTTCGATCACCCTATCGCCATCCAGTAAGAGACATTTGCCTGCGTCTACAGCCAGGCAGGTAGCGCCCGCCGCGCGCATGACCTCGATGGTTTTCAAACCGACCACCGGCACGTCGAAGCGCATGTCCTGGTTGGGCTTGGCAATCTTAACCACGGTCAGGGAGCGGCTCAGCGTTGACGCATCTCCGTGCAGGGAGCGCATGATCTCGCCGGCGCGCTCGATGGTTGCGTCGGTACCCTCCATGGCTTCGACGGCGACGCAGGCGGACTCGGCGATAACCACAGTCTGCCCGATATCGTGCTGGGCCAGGTTGCAGGCCACCGCACGGCCGTAGTCGATATTCTTACGCTCCTGCTCGCTGGGAGCGCGTTTCGTCAGTACGCCTGCTTTGACCAGAAGGGGCTCAAGCAGCCAGGTGGATTTTTCCAGCGTGATGCCTTCGTCGGCGAGAACTTTGGCGACAGCGCCGAGCAGGGAATCGGTATTGCGGGCGGTGAGCGAGAGAAGAAGTTTCGCCAGGCGCCAGTCGGGGCGGATGCTGGAAAAGATCTGCTTGTGCTTGACCTGTCCGGCCATTACGGCGCGGCGAACGCCGGCTTGCTGAAAGGTTTCGATCAACCGGGAGAGTTCACCGAGGGAAAGCCAATGAACGGCTGCGGCATGGGATTCGATCTCGGGAAAGGCTTCCTCCTTAATGGCGGCAACAATGACTTCATATCCTTGGGCGCGCGCGGCGTCGAGCACGAGGAAGGGAAATTTGCCGTTGCCGGCGATCAGGCCGAGCTTTTCCTGGGGCAGCAAGCGTTCAGTCTAGCATTCAAGGCGTTGCAGAACAGGTTCAGCCCTTGATGAACGGTTCTCGTTGCGCAACCTCGGGGCTTTGCGGGAACTCGCTGCTGCCGACCTTTGTGACATTTGCTTCGGAAAATGCTACCACCCGATCCAGCGCGTTCTGCAGTTCCTCGGTATAGCGCTCCAGATCTTCGTCTGTCGCATTTTTTGGGACCGAAATCAATTTTCCAAATCGCACCAGCGCCCGCGAGAACGGTTTGGGAATCATCAGCCGGTCCCAGGTATTCAGCACCCAGGGGTTCTCGAGCGCCACATGAAACATGGTCAAGGGCACGCCCGAGGAGCGAGCCAGAGCCACCGGCCCGGGTTTGACCTTACGCCTCGGGCCACGCGGTCCGTCAAGCGTGAACTCGACTGTCCACCCCTCTTCCAGCGCGCGCCGCAAGCCAAGCAGCGCCCGGACCGCGTTTTTGCTGCTTGAACCCTTCACCGCAACGAAGCCGAATTTGTGGATGATCCGTCCCATGTATTCGCCGTCGTAGCTGTTGCTGCTCATGACACGGATGCCCATGTTGCGCCAGATGTAGGTCGAAGGGATGAGGCAGGAGTGCCACGACGAGGCGATTCGTGGCCGCTCATCCAGGGTTTTCTGCGCGCCGTCTTCGTAGGAGACGCATATTCGCAAGGTGGGGCCGATCAGGCGGATAAACCAGTATCCTGCCGAGATGATGAGGCGCAGAATGATTCGTTGGCGCAGGGTAAAACGTCGTGCCCCGGAAACGGTTTCTGGTGGAGCAGGTGATTCGCGAATGCCAGCGTCGGCCACGAAATCATTGTAATGTGCCTAGCCCCAGCACGAACCTGGGGACCGGTGTTGTTATTCGCAGAAGAATTCGACAGAGAGGCTTGCTCTGTTGAAGCCTGAGACAGGTGTAACAGCGTTCCGAAAACATCAGCTACCGCTGCGAGGCCGCGTCGATGATGAGTTCATCGGCAAGTGTTCGAGTTCGATACCAGCGTGCTCCGAGTTTCTAGTTCTCGAAACTGATCCGCGGATGGCAAGACAGCAGTGGTTATATCACCACCAAGCGGGAGAGTCCCATGAGGAACTAGAGCAAATTCTGGAAGGATTGCGCGGAAGGCTAGTCGCCGTCGGCGAATATCCTCAATTTGTGAAGAATAGCCCTGACGTGACTTCCGCATACGTTCCACACCAGGACGGCACCGTTAAAGCGGGGATCTACTGACGCAATCTACCTAGATGCCGAAAACAGCCGATTTCAGCCGAACACCTGCTGCCCCGATTTGACAGAATCGCTCTTTTCCCTGAAAGTGTGTGGCGATATTCTGAAGGCAAGGTAAAGAGCTCGGGATTTGAAAAAAGCCCCCCTCATCATCGCAGCCGTGGCGCTGGCTCCCATTCTTCTGGTGAGTCTCAGATTGTTTGCTGCCGGAGAATGGCGTGCCATCGGTCAGACCGCCAATGGCGATACCGTCTCGGTCAGTGCACTGCACGTGCAGAAGAAGAATCAGCGCGTCGCCCTGGTCCGCGTCGAATTCAAAGAACCCGCGAGACTTCCTCAAGGTGGCCCCTTCGTCGAGATGCGAGCCCACGTGCGCTTCAACTGCAGCAGCGGCGCCGCCACACCCACCAGCGAATGGTTCTATTCCCGCGATCATAGCGGGCGGCTTGTGGTGAGCAAGAAAGCGTCGCACGACAGCCAGTTCGGGAAGGAGTCCGAAGGCGGCTTCGCGGATCTACTCTCCAGAAACGTTTGCAGCCAAGTGAAGTAGTTCCTGACCTCAGCTGGATAGAATTTCTCGAATCAAAGAATCACCCTGTCATCCTGAGCGGAGCGAAGGATCGTTGGATCTTGCCTGCGGCGTAGTTCCTGACCACTGTGTCGAAGCTCCGATACAATCAATTTCCCATGCTCGTCCTCGCCTCCGCCTCGCCGCGTCGCCAGGAACTGTTGCGCAGTGCCGGCATTTCGTTCACTGTGCAACCCGCGGATGTAGATGAAACGTCGCTTCCCGGCGAATCTGCTCGCAACTGCGCCGAACGGCTCGCCCGCGAGAAGGCCATGGCGGTCTGGACGCTACGTCCACAGGATCAGGTCTTGGGAGCCGATACGGTCGTCGTGGTCGATGGAGTCATGCTGGCTAAGCCTCGCGATGCCGCAGACGCCGCTCGAATGTTGCGCCTGCTTTCAGGTCGAACGCACGAAGTAATCACGGGAGTGTGCCTGATCACGCCGCGTCAATTGAGAACTGAGAACCGAGAATTGAGACCTGCTTCGGAGTTTACACGGGTCAGCATGACGGAAATTTCCGAACAGGAAATTCAGTTTTACGTCGCCACCGGCGAGCCGATGGATAAGGCCGGTGCTTATGCGATCCAGGGAATCGCGTCGCGCTGGATTCCTCGCATTGAAGGCGATTACAGCAATGTGGTGGGATTACCGGTCGCTCTGGTCTACCGTATGTTGCGGGAGGCGGAGGCTGCAAGAAGGTGATGCGGCTAAACCTTCTTCTCGTCGACCTTCTCATCCTTCTTTTCGTCCGAAGCCCCTTCTTTCATCGAGGCTTTGAAGTTCCGGATTCCTTCGCCCAGACCCTTGCCCAGCGAGGCAAACTTTGATGGACCAAACAGAAGCAGGGCGATGGCAATCACCAGCAACCAATGAAACGGCGAAAACTCACCCATAATGCCTCCATTTGACACGGGCCAAACCCGTGCATGCAGATGCGTCCTACCTGGATTCTAGGCCACGTCGGAAGGGGAGTCAAAGCATCTGCCGCGGGTTGCAACGGCTGCCATGATTACAAACACTGCGTCGGCAAGTCTATGATGCAAGGAAGAACCTCGCTATGTTTACTCCTATCCGGTCCCGCATTGCACTCATTGCGCTCCTGGTCTTCTTACAGGTGTCATCCGTTCTGCCCCTCGCCGGCACAGTTGCCCAGCAACCCACCGAGCAGCGCAAGACCAGTGAACCCTACACCGGAGATCTCTCGATTTTTGAAACTCCAGGCCGGGAGGAACGGCTCCAGATCAACCGGGTCATGGACATTCTCGGAATCAAATCCGGTAAGTCCGTGGCCGACATCGGCGCTGGATCGGGCTGGTTTTCGGTTCGCGCTGCGAAGCGAACTGGTCTTAGGGGGATGGTCTACGCGGTCGACATCAATCCGGAAGCGGTCCGCTACATTGACCAGCGCGCCGGCAAAGAACAGTTACCCAATATCAAAACGATTCTCAGTAAGCCCGACGATCCTTTGCTGCCTGCGAACTCGGTCGATGCGGTTTTGATGCTGAAGACGTATCACGAAGTCGCGCATCCGATCATTCTGCTGCGAAACTTGCGCTCCGCGCTGCGGCCGAACGCAAGAGTCGGCATTATTGACCGCAACGGGAATGGTGAAAACCACGGGGTCAGCCGCGAGATCGTGATTCATGAAGCGAACGAGGCGGGCTATCGTCTGCTGAAACAATATGACTTCGTGAAACCCGACAACATGGATTACTTCCTCGTCTTCACGGCAGCACGGTGACTTCTTCTACGACCGACCAGGTCGTGCGGCTCAAGTCAGCGAACAACGGCAGGTCGTCGTCCGAGGCTTTCCCTTGTGGACTGTCCCAGGCCGCCTCCATTGCGTCCCAGTCCTCGAAATAGAGCTCCACGATAGCGTCCCAGCCCGGTGGCTTCCGCCTGGCATCGTCGTAAGAACAATAATTCTGAATGTATCTTCGCAAGCCGGGTAGTTTTGCGGCGAGCGGGCCGTGGACCTGTTCAAAGTGCTCTCGAAATTGCTCGTCGCTCAAATCGGGACGCTTGTAAACAACCACCATAAATTTAACCATCGCGTACTCCTCAGGCGCTCTCAATCATGCCGGCAAGAAGCAGCGCACGCCGCGGCAATTCTGAGAGCACGATGTGTTCGTGAATCGCATGGGCTCCCTGGCCGACGCCGCCCATGCCGTCGAGAGTCGGAATTCCCAAGGCCGCAGTGAAGTTCCCATCCGACCCGCCCCCGACCGCCGCTTCTCCCAATTTCCATCCAATCTCGGCCGCGATCGATTTCGCTTTGTGGTAAAGCGCGACCACGCCGTCGCTTCGTTCCATCGGCATGCGATTGATGCCGCCGACCAGCGTAATCTTGCAGCGCTTGTCGAATGGTTTGAGCGACCGGAACTTGCGATCGAGCATCTTCGCCTGCGTTGCTTTTTGAATGCGGGCGTCAATTTCGACCACCGCTTCCGCCGCAACGACATTCGTACGCGTCCCCCCGCGAATGACTCCCGGATTTACCGACATACCACTTTTGAGATCATTGAACTTCCAGATGGTCTGAATCTGTCGCGCAAGCTCCACGATGGCGCTGTGTCCTTGGCCCGGTTCCAACCCTGCATGAGAGGCTACGCCTTCTACTCTCAACCGGTATTCGCCGACACCCTTGCGCGCCGTCTTCACTGCCGCATGGGAAGCGGCCGGTTCGAGCACCAGCACTCCAGCAGACTTTTGCGCCAGAGTCTCGGTAATGGCGCGGGATGAATAGCTGCCCACTTCCTCGTCGGAAACCAGGAAAACCGTCACCGGACGGGGCAATTTTCCATGCCACTCCTGCAGTGCGGCAATTGCCGCCATCATCAGCGCGATGCCCGACTTCATGTCGAGCACGCCCGGGCCGTACATTCGGCCGTCCGCAAGCCGGTACGGCATCGCAGCCAGGGTGCCGAGCGGATAAACCGTATCGTAGTGTCCTAACAGCAGAACCGGCTTGCGATTCTCGCGTCCGGGAAAATCTACCTGCAGGTTATTACCAAAAATCTTCGCCGTGAGGATCTGCGCCTGTCCTCCAAGAGTTCGGAACCTTTCCCCTAGGAAGGCGGCGATTTCATCGATGGCGGGCTTGGAGTCGCTTGGCGACTCGATCTCCACCAATTCGCGAATGGACTCGACCAGCCCATCGAGCCGTGTCTCAAAATATTTCAGCCGTTCCTTCCAACTGGGCCGCACCTGGGGCAGTGTTACACGTGTCATCGCCATCTCGCCTCATCGTTCGAACGCCGGGAAACGCTCTCCGGCACGAGCGGTACAGTATAATCTTCACGCCGTTTACCTGTTATGAGTGAGAGCGCTCCCCCTGCCACCGAAAACTCGACTGCGAGCAAGATGGTGCTCGATATTCACGAAATCCTGAAAATTCTGCCGCACCGTTACCCGTTTCTGCTGATCGATCGCGTGCTCGATCTCAAGCGCAAGGAGAAGATCGTCGCGATCAAGAACGTCACCATTAACGAGCCTTTTTTTGCCGGACACTTTCCCGGACTGCCGATTATGCCCGGCGTCCTCATCATTGAGGCCATCGCGCAGGCCGGCGGCGCGCTGCTGCTGACCGAAATCGAAAACCGCCATGACAAAGTGATGGTGTTTACCGGCATCGAACGCGCCCGCTTCCGCCGCCCGGTAGGGCCTGGGGATCAACTTCGCCTCGAAGTGGAAGTGAAAGGCTGGCGGGACGTGCCCGGGCTGACGGCTGCCAAAATGCAGGGATACGCTTTCGTGGGCGATAAGCGTGTTGCCGAAGCCGTGGTGTCTTGCCAACTTATCGACAGCGCTCGCGGCCGCGGCGCGGTCGAGGAGGCTGACAACGGCGGCGAGTGAGTCTCCTCGAAAATGAATTCCCCCGCTCAAAGGCCCGCGATGAACGTTCATCCCACCGCCATCATCGATCCGCGCGCGAAGGTTCCCGCTTCCTGCACGATCGGGCCCTATTGTGTGATCGGCGCGGATGTTGAGCTGGGTGAGAACTGCCGTCTGATCTCGCACGTTGCGATGAAAGGGCCGACAAAGATCGGTTCAAACAATGCTTTCTTCCCCTTCTGCGCGATTGGCATGGCGCCGCAGGACGTCACCTACAAAGGCGAGCCGACGCGCCTGGAAATCGGTGATCACAATGAAATCCGCGAGTGCGTCACGCTCAACCGTGGCACGCTGAAGGGCGGAGGCCTGACCAAAATCGGGAGCCACATCCTCATCATGGCATACACGCACGTGGGGCACGATTGCGTGATCGGAGACCACGCCATGCTGGTCAATGGAGCAACGCTCGGGGGACACGTCACCGTGGAAGAATGGGCGGTCGTGGGCGCGCTCTGCCCGGTGCATCAATTCGTGCGCATCGGCGCGCATTCTTACATCGGAGGGGGGACGACCATCACGCAGGACGTGTTGCCGTTCTCCATGACCTCCGCCGCGCGAGAAACGCACGTCTACCGGTTGAACAAAGTCGGTCTGGAAAGGCGGGGGTTTTCTAAAGAGCGGTTGGCAAAGATCCAACACGCGTACAAAGTTCTGCTGGCGTCGAAGCTGAACACGTCGCAGGCGCTGGAGAAACTGAAGTCAGAATCCGATCGCGGCGAAGACGTCGACATGCTGCTTTGCTTTATTGAGGCCTCGGAGCGCGGCGTCATTAAATAATTCCGGACTCAACTGATAAGCCCCAGGTTCCCGCGTTTTCCGGGGGCTGAAGCCCGCGTTATTTCCGGCGTTTTGGCCTAAAGCGCCGCTCTTCCTCGGCTGGCCCTCTTCGACCATTGCTGATCTTTATTTTCGCCCTTGCGCCGGTGCTCGTCTTCGACGAGTGCCGGCACCGAGGAACGCAACGTTGCCCCCGCGCTTGCAAGATGAATTGTTTGGGAGGCTCTACTCTGTCGGTTCCTGCTGAAAATGAATCTGCTTGACTCCATGCCGTGCACAGGATTTCGTGCAGGTTTTCATCTCCGGCTCTTCGATGATCTTCTTCCCGTGCTGCATGCGAACGCAATCTTCGGAACACTTGCTTTCATCCGCAGAGTGACACATGCAGAGACAGCACAAGCCGGCGAGTTCGGCCTTGCTCGAAGGGGTGGCCCCCTGGAGCGACAAAGCCGCGGCAACGACGATTCCCAGAAGCGTTCTCATGGCAGGGTTCTTCGAACCGCTTCAGAATCCGATGTCTCGCCGCACCCAGCAAGTAACGGAGGTAATCCGCTTGCTTCGGGCGGCGAGCAGAGCGCAACGATTCTACGCCAGCGGTCGGCCAATAAAGCAAACTTTTGTTGCGAAAAGCCGGAACTGAGTGGAGGTAGGTACCGGGGCCGGCGAAACGATAGTCTTACTCCATGGTCGATCCCAACATCTGGTAACGGTATTTCTTCCCATCCCAGAAGAGCACGGAAGAGGTGTTCTCGCCTTCGCCGGTTTCCTCCATGTAAATGCCAAGGGTGGTGTGTTTTTTCAGCGTGAGCTTCTTTACCGTGAGGCTTCGGAAGGGCAGATTGATGAGGAGGAATTTCGCTTTCGGGGTTTGAGTGCGCCATGCGTCCTTGCCATCGCCATGAATGATGAGCAGCACGACGCCGCGGCGTTCGGGTTCGTCGGAGGCAAAGGTCGAGGTGACCTTCACATCGCCGAAGCCGAGGAAGGCATCGTAGGGATCGGCGATGTTGAAATTGAATTCGTCGCGATCAGCCATGGGATTGTGGCAGCGGGCGGCTACTACCAGATCATCGATTCCGTCGCCGTCCAGATCAGCGACAAATTGCGGCGGCCCGGAAAGCACCGAGCAGTTGTCGCCGAATTGCTTGCGAATGAATTCGTCGGTGATGGCGGGCTTCGGCGAAGTTGCATGCACGGGCATGGAAACGGGCTTCGCCGTTTGGCTGGCGGCTATCCCGACCAGCATCGTCACGAATAGAGGGAGCAGTAGTTTGCTGTACGACATGAGCTAACTGTAGTGCCACGATGGCGTGCAGGGGAAGGTTACTCGGTGTAACCGAAGTAACGACGGCGATGATTCAATCTTGAAAGTGTTCCCAGCCTGCTGGCTTAAGTCCGCGGCGGTGGCCGCACTCTCGCAGGGCCATTTTTTTGGTTCTGGTGATTTGGCCAATATATGTCAACGGGATTCTGCCAAGCCGAGCGGGGATGTGCTTTGCGGGCGGGGCGGTGAAAAGGAGTTCGTAATCTTCGCCTCCGTGCAGCGCCAGGTCCAGCGAAACTTCCCGCAAGGGTTTGCCGACCTGAGCGCGTGGAATTCGCTCGGTTTCAATTTCAGCTCCCACTCCGCTTTCTTCGCAGATATGAGCCAGATCGGTGGAAAGGCCGTCGCTGGTATCGATCATGGCCGTGGCAAGCTGGCGATTGCGAAGAACTTTCGCAATGGCGAGGCGCGGTTCGGGATAGAAGTGGCGGGGATAATTCGCGGGCTTCAGCCTGGTTCCCGGCGCACGCGTCATGGGCATGACGGCGGCCGACGAGCCTCCGAGTTCTCCAGTGACGTAGATGTGATCTCCGGGGCGAGCCCCTGATCGGAGGATGGCCTTGCCCTTTGGCACACTCCCGACCACGATGATATCCGCCAGAATGCCGTTGTGCGATTGCGCCGTGTCCCCCCCTGCAAGAGGAACCCTGTATTTTTCGGCGAGACGGTTGAAGCCCTGAAAAAAACGGATGACCCAGTTTTGCGGCAAATTGCTGGGGAGTGCCAGAGAGAGAAAAGCCGCAACCGGTTCGCCGCCCATCGCGGCGATATCGCTGAAGCCGCGAGCCAGGCAGCGGTGGCCAACCGATTCCGGCGGATGCCATTCGCGGCGGAAGTGCACGCCTTCGAGGGTGAAGTCTGTGGTGATTAGCGTATCGTGACCGGCGCGTAGGCGGAGCACCGCGCAGTCGTCCCCGATTCCGGTGAGAACTTGCGTTCGGCGGCCAGGGTTAGACGAGCCTTCCATCCTGCGAATCTGGGCGATGAGCGCTTTTTCCGGAAGTGGCACGCTGACACTATAGCCGTTTCTTAATTGACAGACAGGACCTTTCCGGTATGCGGCTTTGGGCTCGCACTAGGTCCAGGTACGCTCGCTTCGCCCGCGGGGCGGGCTTTTCGGCTTTGCTCAGAGCAAGCTGTGTCCGCCCTACGCGGCATGGAGGTAACCTGTCCTTGCGTCAAAGTTGATTACTGCACCTTCGGTAACTGCGGGCGGCCGGTCGCGTCGTTGACAGGGGGAATCGACTTTGTTACCGTTAACCAGTCATTCACACAGACAGTTGTCCGAGCTAGTAGCTGCAAGCACTTACAGCGTAAGGCAGTGAAACAAGCTCAGGTTCGGTAGTGTTGGACGCGCGTAATTTTCCATTCCCAAGATGGGACGCGTCCCACGACAGTCAGGCAGTCCGAACAGGCGACCTGCAATCTCAGAGCCTGGAATTCCGGACCTGATGATTCAAAATCGAGGAGCGATTTGCAAAAACGCTTTTACATCCTCTTTGTGGCTCGCGGGGACGACGGGCAGCTGCGCAAAATCTCCATTCCCGTGCATTACCTTTACGTGTTCGTGATTGGGGCCGCAATTGGATTCCTGAGCCTGACCGGCATCGCGAGCTCGTATACCCGCATGCTGCTGAAAGTTTCGCAGTATAACGAACTGAGGCAGGAAAAAGATCAGCTGAAGACGAATTATTCGCGCCTGGAAGAAGTGGCCAAAGAGCGCGATGTGCAGGTCGCGTCCCTGGGATCGATTGCCGGGGAAGTTTCCGCGTTATACGGTCTGAAGACACAGCCCACGCTGGTGACGGCCTCGGCGGATCAGATTGAAAATGACGCCGTCAGTTCCTCACTGAATCAGCTACATGTTTTACGCACGTCGGCGCTGTCGGGAGCCACCATGGTGGGGCTGACGCTCGGCCTGACACGTAACGCGACTACCGCGGACTGGTTCAAAGCGAACTCGGCTCCCAACCTTTGGCCAGTGGAAGGTCAGGTTACGGGCAGCTTCGGCGAGCGGATTGATCCGTTCAACGGGGAAGGCGCGTTCCACAGCGGCGTGGATATCAGCAGCAATTACGGACATCCGATCGTGGCGCCAGCCGACGGGGTTGTGACGTTTACCGACAATTTGGGCGGCTATGGTAAAGCGGTCATGATTGACCACGGCAACGGGATCAGCACCCGCTACGGCCACCTTTCCGGCTTTGCGGTGAGCAGTGGACAGCATGTCCACCGCGGCGATGTGATCGGCTATGTCGGGGCCAGCGGGCGTTCTACCGGACCGCACCTCCACTACGAAGTCCGCATCAACGATACCCCGGTGAATCCTTACAAGTATCTTCGTATGACCGTCGCCACCAGCGGCGGATTCGCGCCGGGCAGCTAAACGGCGAACTTCAGACTTCACGAAGAATTCGGACCTCAGACTTCAGCCCACCGGTCTCGCATCTCAGAGTGCGGATTTCAGAACTAGCCCACAAACTTCGCACGTTATCCATCTCGTGTGCGGTTTTTCAACGACCTTCCGGGTGTTACTGCGGTAATGGTGTCCCGTTCGATCGGTTCTGGAAGAGCCGTAGCCAGGGCGCTAAGATGATAAAACCCTCCCTCAGTCAAGCGTCATCGTCCGCCTTGGGGTGTGCGGGCGAGTCTACGCGATGGAGAGTTCCGCGACAAAACGGTTTGGACGCTACGAGGTGCTCAGCGAACTCGGCCGCGGCGCTATGGGCGTGGTGTATAAAGCGCGCGATCCGCAGATCGACCGCCTCGTAGCGGTGAAGACGGTTTCCCTGCACGCTCACGATGCCGAAGCCGAACAGGAATTCCGGATGCGCTTTCGCAATGAGGCGCAGGCAGCCGGTCGTTTGCACCATCCGGGGATCGTTTCGGTTTTCGATGTGGGCGAGGATCCGGACAGCGGCGATCCCTACATCGTGCTGGAGTACGTCTCTGGAGAGCCGCTGAACCGTTTACTGTCGCGGCAAAGAAAGCTTCCCGTCGAGCGGGCGCTGCAACTGGCGGAAGAGGTGGCCCGGGCACTCGACTACGCGCATGAGCAGGGCGTCACGCACCGCGATATCAAGCCGGGAAATATCATGGTGACCGAAGAGGGTCACGCCAAAATTGCCGACTTCGGAATCGCCAAGCTGAATCTCGCGCACTTCACGATTCCGGGCAAATTGTTGGGAACGCCCGCGTACATGGCTCCGGAGCAACTTTCGGGAGAAGGAGCGGACGGGCGCTCCGACCTTTTTTCGCTGGGCGTGATTTTGTACGCGATGGTGACGGGGCATTCTCCGTTCCAGGGGGATAGCGCCACAACCGTATGCTTCAAAGTGGCGCACCGCGAGCCGGTGCCGGCCAGCGCGCTTGAGCTCGAGGTGCCCCGCGATCTGGATGCGGTGATCTCGCGCGCCATGGCCAAGGATCCTAAAGCACGGTATCAGCGCGGCGCGGAACTGGCGGAGGATTTGGTCTCGCTCCGGACGGGGTATGCGTCGGGCACGACGACTTCACTTTCCTCACTAGCCACCCGTACTGGAACGTCAAAGACCGCCGCGTTTCTCAATGGGCGGCCTTCGGTCGGTCCGGCCTATGCCGCGAAATTACTTCGCGAATTCACGAGCAAGATTCGACCATTGGAACTGGTACTGGCTTTCGCGACGGTCATTTTGCTGCTCGTGATCGGAATTCAGACGAAGTTGCTGGTAATTACGCACCCGGGCATGACTGCGGTAGCAGAGGCAATGCCGCCGCGAGCCATGTCCAGTCACAGCGGCGGCGATCCTATGGGGTTCGTGGGAGACCCTGTTCCGTCCGCGGCGAAAACGCCTGCCGTTTCGGCTCCGTCGTCAACAAAACCCGTGAAGCTGGCCAAGAGCACGGGCGCCTCTCTCCCGCATCGCGCCACGGAAAGCGCGGTGCCGGTCTCCACTCTAGAGTTGTCGGTTACACATCAATTTAGGGATGCTACGCTATCGGTGTGGATTGACGGGAAGTTAGCCCTGACTCGATCGCTGCACGGCGGAACTCAAAAAAGGTTGGTAATGTTCAGCAATGTGCGCGGTGCGCAATCGGAGACCTTGCAGGTGCCGGCGGGCAACCACGTTTTCCGGTTCCGGGCGCAGACCGACGATCATACGGTCGATCTCTCCAGAACTATTTCCGCTGATCTTGTGGGGGGGGATGATAAAACTCTCCTAGTTTCGTTCGACAAGCACAACACCAGCATGCGGCTGGAGTGGCAGTAAGACGCCAAGTTGCAAGAGTTTCAGAGGTTTAAAGTGCTTTCTGTGCACTGGGAAGGCCTTCGATTTTTTTGGGGCTAGACGGAAATTGAAACCTTGCTACTGTCTTAATCCCATCCAATTTTCTGAAACGACCAAGGAATTTCCCGGATTCTGGGGATCATATTTCACCGACGTCGGCAGGCCGAGACGGCAGGAGTGGAGATTGATCCAATGGCGCAGGAGCGTCACATCCTGCGAGCACTCGTAGGAGACGCCGGCCACGTCGTATTTGTAAATCAGCATGACGCTGGAGTGATGATTGTCCTTCGCGGGAAGCTCCTGAACGTCAATCACCGTGCCGTCGGTGATGCGGCCAGCTGCCTCGAGCCATGCGCGGCGTTCGCGTTCCAGTTCGTCGGCCGATTTCGGCTTGCTGCGCAGCATGGCATAAGCTCCGAGCAGAGCTACACCGCCTGCCGCCACGAGTCCATAGAGTCTGAGCGAATCCATACGAAGGTGGGTCTGAGAATCGGTTGAAGATTCAACTTCAGCATAAGCGCAAATTGCTTTGCATGGAAGTGGGTTGGAGGTTACGGAGGTGCCGGGGTGCAAGTTTCGTCTAGGATGGATTTGCGCGGAGCTGCACGGATCAATAATTCCGTCTTGGTCCGCGGCTTCGGGATCCTCAGATGTCCGACGGGCTCATTCAACGGATGCCTACCAGGCCGCGAACCGAGTCGATAAGCTTGGTGGAATCGTAGCCGATGCCGTCTTTGAAAACGACTTCTACATTTTCGATGTCCTCAATCGATTTCGATGGATCGCCTTTGATGACGACCAGATCAGCCTGTTTTCCGGGTGCAAGGGTGCCGATGCGATCCGATTCTCCCAGATACTGCGCGCCGTTCGAGGTGGCGATATGGATCGCTTCGAGCGGCGTGAATCCGGCTTCCACCAGCAGTTCCACTTCCCGCTGATCGCCGAAACCGGCCAGATCGCCGCCGATGCCGGTGGGATCTTCGCCAGCCAGCAGTAAGCCCCCAGCCTGCACGAAAGCGCGTTCGAATTCTTTTTCCTGTTCATAGGCACGGCCCCAAGGACTTGGCCGCAGCTCACCAGTCTTGGGATCTTTCGGAGGCAAATCCATGTGAACCCGTGCTTGGAGGAACTGCGCACGCGCCTGCTCCGACATCGCATCCAGGACCCGTTGCTGCATAGGCATTTTATCTGGGGCGAAGAGTTCCATGACTGGCAAGGTCGAAGTAACCGCAACGTGGTGTGCAACCAGATCGTGAATCATTCCCTGAATGGGCGCGCCGCTCACTTGCATCTTGTTCAGTTCATCGGCCACCGCGGCCACCGATGCTCCTGACGTGAGAGGACACCGGTCCGGCTTCTTGCCGGAGTAGAACTCTGTGTCGACGATAATGCCGTGTTCGAGATCGTCGATGCCAAGCGCCGCGGCCTCGCGAAATCCGATGGAGCACAGATGGCCCGTAATCTTCAGCCCGCGCTTGTGGGCCGCGTCAATCGCCGCTTTGAGAACGACATGCGAGATGAAGTTGTAAGCTTTGAAATTGTCTACGCCGCGATCGGCCCAGAAATTGACCGTCTCGACAGCTTCTTCCGGGGTCTTGAGCTCGGTCATTTGCGGAGCCCAGGTGCCGGGTCCCTCCAGATAAGGCCCGGTGACGTGGATATGAGGGCCGACGGCCTCGCGCGCATCGATCATCCTTTTGAGAGCCAGATCCATGTAGGGTTCAATGCTGCCCGCGGTGCGAATCGTCGTGACCCCGGCCGCTAGATAGAGGCGGGGAAAACTGATGGGCATCTCGTGGAAAATCGCGTCGCCGGCTGGATAAAACATGTGCTCGTGCATGCCGACTAGCCCAGGAATGACGCTGTCACCGTGCAGATCGAGCACCTGAGTATCTTTCGGCAGATTGGCCGCCGCAGCGTCGCCGAGCCAGTCGATCTTTGCATTGCGCAGGAGGATGGTTTGGTCTTCTCGGGCGGGCGCGCCGGTTCCGTCGATCACGCGCACGTGGGTTAAGGCGATCACTGGCGCGTCAGTTCTTATGAATTTACTTACCTGCGGAGCCACCGTCTGGGCGAGCAAAGAGCTTCCCAGCAAGAACCACAGAAGAACAGTGCGCATGATTCCTCCCGCGAATTGTAGAAGCGCATCAGAGCCAGGTAACTGAACGATAGTTGCGATAGTCGTCGCCGATTGGCTTCGAGACGACAACCGAAGTATGGGCCTGAATTGCCGTCCACAATAATTATTTTTTTCGCATTCTGGTGATCGCGGTCAAACATCATCGGGTGCAGCTCAAATGATTCCGCCATGCACCTGTTAAAATCACTATTGGCCGCTTCCATCATGGATTCCCAGCACATCCGAAATTTCGCGATTATCGCGCACATTGATCACGGCAAGTCCACGTTGGCTGATCGCCTGCTGGAGCTGACTGGATCGCTGACCGCGCGCGAGATGCAGGCCCAGGTGCTCGATTCCATGGACTTGGAGCGGGAGCGCGGCATCACGATCAAGGCTCACGCTGTGCGGATGGTGTACACCGCGCATAATGGCGAGACTTACCAGCTGAACTTGATCGATACGCCGGGCCACGTCGATTTTTCCTACGAAGTTTCGCGTTCGCTGGCAGCTTGTGAAGGGGCGCTGCTGGTGGTGGACGCATCACAAGGGGTCGAAGCGCAGACTTTGGCGAATTCCTATCTCGCCATTAATCACGGCCTTGAGATCATTCCAGTGATCAACAAGATCGATCTTCAGAGCGCCGACGTCCCGCGCACGAAAGAAATGATTGAAAGCGCGGTGGGGCTGGACGCCTCCGACGCTGTGCTGATCAGCGCCAAGACCGGGCAAGGCGTTCCGGATGTGCTGGAAGCAATTGTGCGGCGGATTCCGCCGCCCAAAGGCAATCCCGAAAACCGGCTGCAGGCTCTGCTGTTTGACTCTTGGTTCGACGCTTACCGGGGAGTGATCGTTCTCACGCGCGTCTTCGAAGGAACGTTGCGCAAAGGACAGAAAATCCGCCTCTGGTCGAATAATCGTGTGTTCGATGTCGAGGCTCTCGGCGTGCTTACACCCAAGCCCGTCGATGTAGACGAACTGCGCGCGGGCGAAGCCGGATTCCTCATTGCCAATATCAAGAACGTGGCTGACGCGAAGATCGGCGACACCATCACCGACGAGGCGAACCCGGCTTTCGAGCCGCTGCCCGGGTTCGAGGAAATCAAGCCCATGGTCTTCGCCGGGCTCTACACGGTCGATGCTCACGAGCACACGCAACTCCGCGAAGCGCTGGAAAAACTCCGGCTGAACGACTCCTCATTCTTCTTCGAGCCGGAAAGTTCGGTGGCTCTGGGCTTTGGCTTTCGTTGCGGATTTCTGGGCCTGTTACATATGGAGATCATCCAGGAACGCCTGGAACGCGAATACAACCTCGACTTGATCACCACTGCCCCCGGCGTACGCTACAAAATCACGCTGACGGACGGCACTTTGATCGAGGTCGATAATCCCTCGCGTTGGCCGAATCCAAGCGAGATTGCTAAAGTGGAAGAACCGGTCATTCTGGCGACTATTTTGACGAACGAAGAGTATGTCGGGGGAATTCTAAAGCTGGTTGAAGAGAAACGCGGCAAGCAGAAGACCTTCGAGTATGTTGGCAGCAGCCGGGTAATGTTGCATTACGAGTTACCCCTGAATGAGATCGTCCTCGATTTTTACGATCGACTCAAATCGGTTTCGCGCGGGTACGCTTCGCTCGACTATCATCTGGCCGGCTACTGGGATTCGCCGATGGTGAAACTCGACATTCTGGTGGCCGGCGATCCTGTCGATGCGTTGTCACTAATAATCCACCGCGATTTCGCGTATGAACGCGGCCGTGCTCTTGCCGCTAAAATGAAGGAACTCATTCCCAGGCAGATGTTCGAAGTGGCGATTCAGGCGGCGGTGGGAGCGAAAGTGATTGCGCGCGAGACGGTTCCGGCGATGAGAAAAAACGTCCTCGCGAAGTGTTATGGCGGCGATATTACCCGAAAGCGCAAGCTGCTCGAAAAGCAAAAAGAAGGCAAAAAGCGCATGAAGCGAATCGGGCGGGTAGATATTCCCCAGGAGGCTTTCCTGGCGGTTCTCAAGGTCGGAGAGGGCACGTAATCTTTTGTAAATCTGATCCGATATAGCAAAAAACCACATCCACCAAGCCCCTCGGCGCCCGCCCGCCTGCCTCGTGATTACGAAGGGACAAGAACCCAAAATGTGCAAATCTCAAAAAAGGAAAGTCTCGATGGATTTCCTTGATTGCACAGTGTTAACACCCGGTAAATTGCATAACTGGTTACTGCTCACAGTTTTAAGGGCAGGATCAGGTCGTCGGCGGGACCGACCGAATGGTCTTTTCTCAAAGCAAATCGGAGCACGGTTTTCAATTCCACAAGCTTTTCCACAGGAGGGGGTGCTTCCAGAGAGTCACAGCAACACAAGCACCTACAGTACTTTACTGAGTCAATAGCTACAGGGTTTACCGGATTCGGTGCACCCAACTCGGGGTCGTCATTCCTCTGAGCCCGTTCCGCCTTCCAACAGAGTTTCGAACCGGGTGCACGATTTCAGGAACGCCATTTTCACTTTTCCGATCGGACCGTTGCGCTGTTTCGCAATAATGATTTCTGCTCTGCCCTGCAGCTCGGGATCGTCCTGTTTGTAGACTTCTTCGCGGAAGATGAACATGACCAGGTCGGCATCCTGCTCGATCGAACCGGATTCGCGAAGGTCAGCGAGTTGGGGGCGATGATCGCCGCCGCGGCTCTCAGGAGCGCGGCTTAACTGCGAAAGCGCGATCACCGGAACGCTGAGTTCCTTGGCGAGCGCTTTTAATCCGCGGGAAATTGCGGAAACTTCCTGCGTGCGATTTTCGAAGCGCTTGCCACCGCCGGACATAAGCTGCAGGTAGTCGACGATGATGAGGTCGAGCCTTCCTTGCGACTGCTTCAGCCGGCGCGCTTTGGCCCGCATCTCGCTGAGCGAGATGCCGGGGCTGTCGTCGATGTAAATAGGGGCGTGCGCCAACTGCTCCATGGCGCGTACCACCTTTTTCGTGTCGTCCTGCCAGAGCGAGCCGGTGCGCATCTTGTGCGCATCGACGCGCGCCTGCGAACAGAGCAAGCGCAGCAAGAGCGCCTCACGCGACATTTCCAGCGAGAACACTCCGACCACCTGTTTGTCTTCGATGGCGGCATTCTCCGCGATATTCATGACGAATGCGGTTTTGCCCATCGAAGGCCGGGCCGCGATGATCACCAGGTCCGATCGCTGCAGGCCGCTGGTCATCTCATCGAGATCACTGTAATGGGTGGCGAGTCCGGTGATGCGCTGGCCGCGCTGCAGCAGGGCATCGACTGAGCCGAAGGAATCCCGGACAATCTCCTGCACGCCCATGAAGCCGCGCCCAATGCGCTTTTCCGATAACTGGAAGATGGCGGCTTCAGCGTCGCTGAGCACGTCTTCGGCAAGATCCGACTGTTCTGAAGCGCGGGCAATGGCTGTATTGGCCGCTGAAATCAACCCACGCAGCAGAGCCTTATCTCGGACAATCTTGACGTAGTGCTCGATGCTGGGCCGTTCGGGTACCCCCTCGACGAGGCTGGAAACGTATGCCACATCCCCAATCGCCTGCAGATCCTTGTGCCGATCGAGTTCTTCGATCAGAGTGATCATGTCGATGGGGCGGGAAGATTCCGCCAGATCGATCATGCGGGCGTAAATCCGCCGGTGCGAATCGAGCGAGAAATCTTCGCTGCGGAGATGTTCGGCGGCCTGGTTGTAGGCGAAGTTATCGAGCAGGATGGCGCCCAGAATCGAGCGCTCGGCTTCTACATTCGCGGGCAGACTGCTGATCGAGTAATCCGAAATGGCCAATTTGGTTTACGCCCCATCCTGAGATTGTGGCGCACCGGAAGTCCCAGGACCGTTCAAATGATTTCTCGTGCGAGTGATCTTACCCCGAGTCTTCTTGTGAAATTTTTGTGGCGCTGTGGAACACTCCCGCTGAATTAAATTTCTTTCGGATAGTGAAATGCGTGTAGATGATTTCCGATTGCAGGGTTCGTTAAGACTCCAACTCGCCCGCCACGGGCAAAATCGGAGTCGGAAATGGACAATCGGAAACTCTTTAACCCAATACCAGGACTATCACACAGGCGAATAAAAGTCGAATATTATCCGTAAACGCGGACACCGATCACACAACGTCTCGCTGTGTCCGTTTATAATCACTGATTCGGCAACCATGCCGTATTCCTACTGTAAGGACTCAACTTGCTGGACTTTTTGGGAGATTTGAAACGTACCCATAAATGTGGAGAGCTTCGCCCCTCGGACGCGGGAAAAAAGGCTGTCTTAATGGGCTGGGTGAACCGCCGCCGCGACCTCGGCAAGATCATCTTCATCGATCTGCGTGACCGCACCGGTGTGACACAGGTCGTGTTCAACCGCGAACTGAACCCCGGAGCGCACCAGAAGGCCGAGCTTCTGCGCAATGAGTACGTGATCGCTGCGATCGGTTCCGTCAAGCTGCGCGATTCCGACACGGTGAATAAAAACATCCCCACCGGTGAGGTCGAACTCGTTGCCGAGGATCTTCGGATCCTGAATGAATCGAAGCAGTTGCCGTTTTTGCCCTCCGACACGGCCCTGACCAATGAAGAGACGCGGCTGAAGTATCGCTACATCGATCTGCGGCGCGATGCGATGCAGTTCAATATCGAGACTCGGCACAATGTGGCCAAGGCGATCCGCGACTATCTTTCTGCACAGGGTTTCTTCGAGATCGAGACGCCATTTATGACGCGCTCAACGCCAGAGGGGGCGCGGGATTATCTCGTGGCGAGCCGGGTACAACCGGGGACGTTCTATGCGCTGCCTCAGTCGCCACAGCTGTTCAAGCAGATTCTGATGATTTCCGGCTTCGACAAGTATTTCCAGATTGTGCGCTGTTTCCGCGACGAGGACCTGCGCGCCGATCGCCAGCCCGAATTTACACAGATCGATTTGGAGATGTCGTTCCCGACACCCGAGCGGGTCTGGGAAGTGGTCGAAGGATTTCTCACCGCTGCATTCAAAGCGGGCGGATACGACATCAAGACCCCATTTCCCCGTATGGATTACGACGAAGCGATCCGGCTCTACGGAATCGACAAGCCGGACCTGCGCCTGCCGGCATTCACCGACGTGCGCGAATGCTTCACGCCGGAAAACCTGCAGGAATTGGCGATTAACAGCAATCTGCCGGTGATCGCTATTCGCACCCCCAAGGTCGGCGAACTCTCACGCAAGGAGCGCGACGACGTTAAGCCGATGTTTCACTCGAAGGGCGGGGCGAAGGTTTTCGAGGATTTCAAGCGCATCATCAACAAGTTCCCGGAGGCGGCGGCCGCGATCGGAAGGAAGTGCGGTGCTGGGGAAGGTGACCTGATTGTGCTGGTGGCGGGATCGGCGCAAGCGGGCCCGCAGACCGCCTTGCCCGCGCACCGCAAGGTCAGCCCGGCGGAGCTAGCCATCTATGCTTCGGCTGGCCTGTTGCGGCTCGCTCTGGCCCAGAAGTATGCCGATCGCCACAAATGTTTTCAGCGCGGCGATTTCCGATTCCTCTGGGTGACGAATTTTCCTATGTTCGAGTGGGATGAGGGCGAGAAGCAATGGATGGCGGCGCATCATCCCTTCACCTCCCCACATGACGAGGATATGAGCCTGCTCGAGCAGGGAGTGGAGTCAGTTAACGATCCCCAATCGCCACTGAGCGCCGTTCGCGCTTTGGCCTACGACGTCGTGCTCAACGGAACGGAACTGGGTTCGGGATCGATCCGTATTCACCGCCAGGACATTCAACGGAAAATCTTTCGCGCGCTCGGCATGACGGACGAGGAGGCGAAAACGCGCTTCGGATTCTTCCTCGAAGCACTGGAATATGGCACGCCTCCGCATGGCGGCATTGCGCTCGGTCTCGATCGGATCGTGATGATTCTTGCCGGAGCGGAAAGCCTCCGCGAGGTGATTCCGTTCCCCAAAACTGCGCGGGCCGTGGACTTGATGTGCGAAGCTCCCACACCCGTCAGCGAGCGACAGTTGCGAGAACTGGGGATCCAAATCAAGAAGTAAATAGCGTCAAAAGGCATGTCCACCTGCCCAGCTGAAGCGCTAATTCCGGAATGCTCTTACGCCCATGAGAAAACCATCCACTTTCGTTGCACTCCTGATTGCTTGCAGTGTTCTCCCGATTGCTTCATGGGCAGCTGGCCAGCAACCTGCCAGCCCTGCCCCCCTGTTCGAGCAAGGCAAGTTCACACTGCACAAGTTCGAGCAGCCCATCGGGGAAGAGACTTATGAGATCCGTAAAGATGGCGATGCTCTCGCCGTCAAGATGGATTTCAAATTCACCGACCGCGGACATCCGGTGCCGCTCCAGGCTACCTTTCGCAGCGCAGAAGATTTAACGCCGCGGGCTTTCGAAATTAAGGGCAACACTGCGCGCACCGTCACTATTGACCAAACGGTTGACATTGAGGGCAGTAGGGTTCACCTGCGCACGCGGGACAAGCAGTCGGACGCTGATGTTCCCTCGGGCCCGTACTTCACAATCGCCGGTTACGCGCCCACGACGATGCAGATGCTGATGGTCCGGTATTGGGCTACCCATGGGTCTCCGGCGCAACTCCCAACGCTCCCGACCGGAATGGTAAAGATCGAGCTGCGAGGTCAGGACACGATTCACGTCGGCAACAAAGACGAGAAACTCGATCGCTTTACGGTCGAAGGCCTCATCTGGGGGCGCGAGACGCTGTGGTTCGATTCGAATCGTAACCTGGTGGCGGCGATCACGACCGACGCCGAATTCGATCATTTCGAGGCCATTCGCGACGGTTTCGAGGGAGCTCTAGGGGATTTCGTGGGAAGGGCCGGCGCCGACGAAATGGCAGCCTTGGCCGACATGTCCAAGGGAATCTCCGGTAGCCGTTCCTCGATTCTAGCCATTGTGGGCGGCATGCTGATTGATGGAACCGGCGCGGCTCCCTTGGCAGACTCGGCGATCGTGCTGCGCAATGGACGTATCGTCGCCGTCGGCCCGCGACCGAAGATCAAGATTCCCCGTCATGCGCAGATTGTGGATGCCGGGGGTAAATACGTTCTTCCCGGGCTTTGGGACATGCACGCCCACTTCGAGCAGGTGGAGTGGGGACCGATTTATCTTGCTGCCGGGGTCACCACCGTGCGCGATTGCGGTAACGAGTTCGAATTCATCACCGCTGTCCGCGACGCTATCGCGCAAGGCCGCGGTCTGGGACCACGTTTGCTGCTGGCCGGCATCGTCGATGGCAGTGGTCCGCTCGCTCTTGGCGTGCAACGCGTCGACACTCCAGAACAAGCGCGGATGTGGGTCGACCGGTATCACGCGGCACATTTTCAACAGATGAAGATTTACAGTTCCGTGAAGCTGGAAGAAGTGAAGGCCGTTGCCGACGAAGCCCATCGTCTCGGCATGACCGTCACTGGCCATGTGCCGGAAGGACTCACGGCCTATCAGACCATTGACGCCGGGCAGGACCAGATCAACCACATTCATTACATCGACGACATCATGCACCCGGCCTTTCCCAAGGATATGAATCAGATGGAGCGGATGAAAGCCATCGCCAATCTCGATCTCAATTCCGCGGATGCGCAGAAGGCAATCGCGTTTTTGAAGGATCACCACACGGTAGTCGATGACACACTCGCTCTCTTCGAACTCTTCACTGCAACGATCGCCAAGCCTCCGGCCAGCTTTGAGCCGGGCATAAACAAGATTGCGCCGGAACTGGCGGAACAGCTAACCGATGTCGAGCCTCCCAGCGAGCGCTCAGAAATTGGGGAAAAGCTTTTCGAAAAGGAAGTGGAGGTCGTGGGAGCGCTCCATCGCGCCGGGATCCCCCTGGTGGCGGGAACCGACCAGGCCGTTCCCGGCTACAGCCTGCACCGCGAAATGGAGTTATATGTGCAAGCGGGATTTACGCCCATGGAAGCCCTTCAGGCGGCAACGATCGTTTCGGCCCGTGCGATGGGCGTCGACAAAGAACTGGGCACAGTCGAAAAAGGCAAACGAGCCGACCTGATTCTGATTCACGGAAATCCGCTCGAAGACATTCACAATACGCGCAATGTCGAAGACACGATCACCGGCGGTGTGATGTACCACACGGCGGATTTGTGGAAGAGCGTCGGATTCAAGCCGTAATCCAGCCGAGAATTCCTTTGTTCTACTCTGCGTCGCCTGTGGTCACTCGTTTTTCAACGCCACGGCCGATGCCGTTTCGTTTTTCAACCACATATATTGAGGAGCACCGGGGGAAGCCGAAGCGATCACCGCTGTGCTAGTCTGCCTGCTATGCCAGAAGCGATCTCGAACCATACTCCCACTCGAAAGCACTTTCTCAGCGATAAGGTCGAGCACTTCACCGAATCCGTTATCCGAGAGATGACGCGGCAGGCCATGCTTTATAACGCGGTGAATCTCGCGCAGGGATTCCCCGACTTCTCTGCGCCCGCGGAGATCAAAAAAGCAGCGCAGCAGGCCATCGACTCCGATGTGAATCAATATGCCATTACCTGGGGCGCAAAGAGTCTTCGGAACGCGATCACGCGGCAAACGAAAGTGTGGCAGGGGATAGAGATCGATCCGGAAAAGGAAATCACGGTAAGCTGCGGTTCGACTGAGGCGATGATCTCGACGCTGCTAGCTGTCTGCAATGCCGGCGACGAAGTCATCATCTTCGAACCGTATTACGAAAACTATGGTCCGGATTCAGTTCTCAGTGGCGCGAAGCCGAAATTCGTCAAACTGCGCCCACCGAAAGACGATAACGGCGAGTGGACCTTCGATGAGAAAGAACTTCGCCGCGCCTTCGATCGCCATACGAAAGCGATCATTCTGAACACGCCCAATAACCCCACGGGAAAAGTTTTTACTCGCGCAGAGTTGGAGCTGATTCGCGATCTCTGCCTCGAATGCGACGTGCTGGCGATTACCGACGAAATTTACGAGCATATTATTTATGACGGCACCGAGCACATTTCCATGGCGTCGCTCGATGGCATGGGCGACCGCACCGTCACCATTAACGGCATGTCGAAAACCTATAGTGTCACGGGGTGGCGCGTGGGATGGGCGGTTGCGCCGGAAAAGATTACCAACGCCATTCGCAAGGTGCACGATTTCCTGACGGTCGGCGCACCGGCTCCGCTGCAGGAGGCCGGAGCTTCGGCCCTCAGTTTACCGGCCGAGTACTACGCGAAGCTCGCTGCGGGATATCGCGTGCGGCGGGACCATCTGATCCCTGCCCTCACCGCTGCGGGATTCAAGTGTTTCCGGCCCCGGGGGGCCTACTACGTGATGACCGACATCTCCTCTTTTGGCTTTGAGGATGATCTTGCGTTCGCGCAGCATCTCGTCCAGAAAATTGGGGTGGCTTGTGTGCCCGGGTCGAGCTTCTATTGCAATCCACGCGATGGAGCGCATCAGGTGCGCTTCGCCTTCTGTAAGAAGCTGGAGACGCTTGATGAAGCTGCGCGAAAGCTGTCGAAATTGCGCACCTGACTACCTGGCGAGGACCCCGCAGGCCACCCGATCTCCTGAATTCCCGGAAGGATCGGTCGTGTAGTCATCCGCCTTCGCGTGAATGACAATCGCCACGCCGCCGTCGCTCAGAAGCGATCGCGGTCCGTCTTTGAGCGTGACATCCTGATCTTCCACTTGAGCCTTGACCTTCCCGTTTTCGCCGACGGTGAAATTCCGCATATCACCAGCATGATGTCCTTCCGGATTGTCGAAACCATGTTTTTTCTTGTCCGGGTTGAAATGACCGCCGGCTGCCTTAAACTCCGAGCCTTCACAGTTCGGGATCTGGTGAAAGTGAATGGCATGCTCTCCGGGCGTGAGATCGTGAAGCCGAAGCTCAAGGACAACCCCGGCGCCTTGATCCTTCAATATGATCGATCCCACGCTCTTTCCCACGGCGTTTCTCATTTCCACGACCTGCATCTCGTTTTTGTTTTTTGCCGGAGCGTAGACGATAAGAGCGAACAAAAGGGAGAGCAAAAGCGCCGTCCATATGGCGTATTTCATAATGATCTCCTGTTGGAGCTGGATTATACCGGACCAGCAAGCGGCAGGGTTGGCGGTAGGATAGTACGTCACGGGTTCAATCTCGATGCCGCTATGTCCCCCGGCATGAAAGCAGTGATTTCTCCACAAACATCTGGAGTATACTGCGAAGAAGTTCAATCATCCGGGGTACGTTCTTCTATGGCTTTGAATGCGGTGCAACCAGTAACGGAGCAGGTTCCGGTGGATGATTTTCAAGCGCTGGAAGAAAAAGTTTATCGCACCATAGAGCTGTACAAATCAGCGCGGCAAGCGCAGACCGCAGCGCAGCACGATGTGCAACGGTTGCGCCAGCAACTGGAGGATCGTGACCAGGAACTGGACGCCTTGCGCCGCGAGACCGTACAGCTAAAAAAAGAGCGGGAAGAAATTCGCGCACGGGTTGAGAAGATGCTGGCACAAATCGAATCGATTGCGGAAGCGAGCTAGCGGGGAAGCGTTCGAGGGCAAATTATCGAACGGGGAAACTCAAAACCAATGGCTACTGCTACCAAAGATGCAACGCTCAAAGACGCGCAGAACTCCAGCGTGCGCGTAGAGATCTTCGATCAAGCCTACAACCTCCGCGGGACCGATCCCGAGTACATTCTTAAGCTCGCCGAGTACGTGGATTCCAAGATGCGTGCCGTCGCTGAGGCCACCAACACGATTGACACCGTGCGACTCGCCGTGTTGGCCGCTCTGAATATTGCCGACGAATACCAACTGCTCAAGAAGCGGCAGGACGGCGGCGGGGGAGCCGATTATCAGAAGCGCGCTCACCGTTTGGCCAATGCGCTTGACAAGATTCTGGAGGACGACGGCAAATCGCACTAGTCTTCGCCTCATTCCTGCGCTCGTCCTCAGCTTTGTATTTTGAGTCGTAACCTCTTCCCTCAAGAAACGACCGTCCGCTCCAGAGTCGATGTTGTGCTTGTTCCAGCTTGGTAAAAGATCAGCAACTCGGTTTACGGACTCGAGTCAAAGGACTTTACTGTTGAAGATGATGGCCGTATCGACTGAGCGTTTCGCCGAAAGACGTGCACCCTGGATTACATCGCCTGCAAGTGCGACCGGAACAGAATGGTGCTGGAGAACCAGTTACCGGTCCGAGGCAGTGAGGGGTCTGCTGCACTATCGCGAGGCTCTTTGTCAAGGCAAGATCTTCTGTGAATAAAACATTACTTTGGTTGCAAGCGGTCTGCCATCTTTTTGCGCTCGCCCACTTGCCAATCTGACGCCGGTTGCCTAGCATCCAATCTGAAAGCCGGCCTGCCGGGTTGGTGATGGCGGGTCACCGATATTTGAACCAATGCAGAATGAACGGGAGCTCGACTCGAACTAAGATCCGGTGAGCGATGCTCCGCCATGCGGAGATGCCTAAAGGGTCTCGGCGAGCGCCCAACGTCTACCGACGGGTTCATTCTCGGCCCCGTTACACGGCACAGTGGGTCGGCTTCTCAAAACAGTTGTCAGTTCTAGTTCTCAGCAAACTACGTTTGAGTTTTCGTCTTGAGCAAGATCAAGGCCAACTGGCTCCTTTTCCTGCTAGACTGGTTCCGTAACAAATCCACTGCATCCCGCATCTAATTAGGACAGATGTTCCCTCAGCTTTTTCATATCGGGCGATTTTTCCTGCCTACCTATGGCTTTCTTGTCGCGCTGGGCGTATTGATCGGTATCTGGATCAGCGTTCGCAACTCCGAAAAAATCGGCATTAACGGCGACAATGCATGGAACCTCGGCATTCTCGTGGTGCTCTGCGGCATTATCGGGGCCAAGATTCTCTATATCATCAACGATTGGGGAATGTATAAGGACCACCCCGGCGATATCTTCAGCATTGCCACTTTGCAGGCAGGAGGCGTCTTTTCCGGAGGGCTGCTCGCGGCATTCATCGCTGCAGCGTGGTACGTCCGGCGGCATCACATGCCCGCACTCGGGACCTGCGATGCTTTTTCCCCAGGCCTGGCGCTGGGCCACGCCATCGGGCGCATTGGCTGCTTTGCCGCCGGCTGCTGCTATGGCAAGCCCACGCATCACTGGTGGGCCGTGACGTTCACCAACCCCCTGGCTGCCGAGATCACGGGCACTCCCCTGAACAAGCCGCTTGAGCCCACGCAGTTGTTGGAGAGCGCTGTGGAGTTTGCAAATTTCCTTTTTCTGATGTGGCTGCTTAAACACCGCAAGTTCGATGGCCAGGTCTTCGGCGCGTTCATGTTCATCTATGGCATCGCGCGATTCTTCCTGGAATTCATCCGCGACGACCCGGGCCGCGGCTCGGTCTTTGGCGGCGTGATGAGCGCAACCCAGTTGATCGCCATCGGGCTGGTTTTGGCCGGCGGATTCATCTGGTGGCTGCGCCCCGGATCAAAGCGAGTGGCACCTCAACCCGTCACCGCGACACACTAATTAATTCAATGCCGATCGTTCAATGCGGTTGCAGAACCGTATAGTTCGTAATGGTATAGCCCAGCGCCGCTCCGAGGAAAACATCCGACGCATAATGCGCGCTGGAAGTGACGCGCGAAAAGCTGATGGCTGTTGCGAAGCTGTACGCTAGCCACGGCACCCATCTGTGATTGCGGTATCGTTTGGCGACCACTGTGGCCACGGAAAATACTGCTGCAGAATGCCCGGAAGGGAACGAGCTCCCATGGAATGGTGACACTCCGCCGCTCCAGAAGGTATCGTCAAACGAATGCCCGACAGGCACATCAATCGGGCGCTCCCTTCGAGTCACTGCCTTCATTACCAGGTCCACAATCGCTGAATCGGCGTAGGCCTCACCGCAAAGAATCGCAGTCTTTATCTGATAGTCGTCATGCCGCCTATAACCTGCAAGCATGAGCGATGCCGGAACGGCAATCACTTCCGCCGTCGTAATGTAGGCATTGAAAACGTCGTTGAGATCGTCCAGTTGTGGCTGGTGATTGCGGAAATAGGGCGCGGTGTTGTTGTCGGTGGCGATCAAGACGGCCGTCCCGCCAACGATAGCTAGAGTTGGCACCCAGTGTTTGCCCTTCGCCAATTGGGCGGGAAAGAGCCAGATCTGTTTCTGGTCGTGCAGAAAATCCTTCGGCAAAGACCGCCAGGTTACCTCGCGATCTGATGCCGGGTCGCCGCCATGGTGCGGATGAAAGACGGTCGCTGATGGCGCATCCGGCAGCTGAGAAGTGTTCTCTTGAGCGGCGGCTTGGTGCTGGAGAGTGTCAAACCCCGCGCAGACGATGAGGATGAGAAGCCAACGTTTTTCGATGTGCATCATGGGCGATGCTTCGATGCAGCTTCTCTGTTCCGGGAAGCCAGCGATTTTTACCGGGACTTAACATGGTCAGCTGCCGATCAGGATGTGTAGTATCGTCCACTGGGAATGTCCGAAACTCCGCCAGCCCCGATCACGGTCGCTTCGGAAGAAGCCGGCCGGCGTCTCGATCAATTGCTGGCCGCCCATCTGGACGTGAGCCGGGCCCGCGTGCAGCAGCTCATTTCTGAAAAGAAAGTTCTGGTCGACGATGAGCCTGCCAAGCCTTCGCTCAAGTTGAGAGGTGGTGAGCGGATCGTAATTGCGGGCCCTGCTGCCCCCCCTCCGTTGCGCGCCATCCCCGAGGAAATACCGCTGGAAATCGTGTATGAAGACGACGATCTGGCCGTCATCAACAAGCCCGCGGGAATGATGGTGCACGCAGGTTCTGGCGCAACCGAAGCCGCGCGCAATCGTGGGACGCTCGTGAACGCTTTGTTGCATCACTTCGGGGCGTTATCGGCCATTGGTGGAGAACTGCGCCCCGGCATCGTGCACCGTCTCGATAGAGAAACCAGCGGACTCATTGTGGTCGCTAAAAATGACGGCGCACATCGCAAATTGGCCACGCAGTTTGCCCAACGCGAAGTGAAAAAGACTTATCTTGCGCTGGTGCACGGATGGGTCGGGAAAGATACCGGCACGATTTCAGCGAGCATCAGCCGCGACCGCATTCGCCGCACCCGCATGACTACCCGCTTGGCAGGCGGTCGCGAGGCAGTATCCCACTATCGCGTCCTCCGGCGGATCGAGAGTCCATACGGCAAATTCACGTTGCTCGAGGTGAAAATTGATACCGGCCGTACTCACCAGATTCGCGTCCACCTGGCTTCGACCGGGCATCCGGTCGTCGGCGATGCTCTTTATGGTGCGCCCAGGGAACTGAACCGGAGCGCGCGGGATTTGAGGAATTTGCCGCGTTTGTCGTTGGCGAGAAACTTCCTTCATGCGGCGGAATTGCAATTGATCCAACCCCGGACTGGGCAAAAACTTGAGTTCCAGAATGCGTTGCCATCGGAGTTGCAGCAGTTGCTCTCAGATTTGGAGAGGGAATCGACGCCAGCCGGCAAAGCCCAACCTTCACGCCGTCCTGGGCACCCGTAACGGATATAATAAAAATACAGGATGCACCTTTGGGGTCGAATTTGTCGCTCAAACCCGAAAAACTGGCTCTGCTGGCGCTACTCGTAGCCGCACTCTCAGCCACCGCTCAGTCACCGAACACGCAGGCAGTCGCTTCCCAGCAGACTTCTCCAACCGCAAATGCGAGTGCCTCGAATCCTTCGGCGTCGCCGGCGAACACGGACGATCAGAAGCTCGATCCGTCCACTACTTTAAAAATCAGCACCAACGAAGTCAACGTCGTCTTCACGGTGACGGACAAGCACGGCAAGCGTGTCACCGATCTGAAGCAGAACGACTTCCATGTGGTCGACGACAATAAACCACCGGAGGAAATTCGCAGCTTCCACGCCGAAACAAACCTGCCGCTGCAAGTCGGCCTGCTGATCGATGCCAGCAACTCGGTACGCGATCGTTTCAAATTCGAGCAGGAGTCGGCGGTCGAGTTCCTGAACCAGACCATCCGTCCTATGTACGATCGCGCTTTCGTGGTGGGCTTTGATGCCACTCCCGAAGTCACGCAAGACTTCACGGATAATACCGAAGCGCTCAGCCACGGAATCCACGAATTGCGTCCCGGTGGCGGCACGGCTCTCTATGACGCGCTCTACTTTGCTTGCCGCGACAAGCTTCTGAAACAAGCAAAGGGCACGCCGGTGCGCCGAGCCATCATTCTTTTGAGTGACGGCGAAGACAACCTGAGCCACGTTAGCCGAGAGGAAGCGATCGATATGGCGCAGCGCGCCGAGGCCATCGTGTACACCATCAGCACGAACGTGAGCGGAACCAAGGGTGCGGGGGACAAGGTCCTGGAACGTATTGCCGACGCGACCGGCGGACGCGCGTTCTTTCCCTTCCAGATTCGCGACGTGGCCAATGCCTTCGCGGAAATTCAGGACGAACTCCGCAGCCAGTACGCCATCTCCTATAAGCCGGCTGACTTGAAGGCAGACGGACACTACCGCACGATCGAAATCATCCCGAATGATCGCAAAAATCTCAAAGTGCGCTCGCGCCGGGGATGGTACGCGCCCTCGGCACCGGGCGTTGTAGCCCGCTAGCGCCACTGCGCCACAATGCCGGGATACTCAGGCACGCCGCTCCCGAAGAAACTGGGCATCAAAGATGGATTTCGTATCCTCATCTTGGGTTTGCCCGCTGACGTTCAACAGGAATTGAAGGCGGCGATTGCTGCTTGCAACCCTGCGAGCGGCAAAAGCCTTCTCGATTTTGCAATGGTGTTCACAAAATCGAAGTCAGAGCTGATCAGCGCATTCAAGGACATCACCAAGCAACTCGCGCCTGCCGGAATGCTGTGGATCAGCTGGCCGAAGAAAAGCTCCGCTGTCGCCACCGATCTCAATGAAAATCTGATCCGCGAGATCGGCCTCGCCGCCGGCCTTGTCGATGTCAAGGTCTGCGCAGTGAGCGACGTATGGTCTGGACTAAAATTCGTCCGTCGATTAAAAGACCGTTAGTCACCTTCATTCAAGGAAAACAGATGATTCGAGTCGGCCTTATTGGATTTGGTCTTGCCGGACAAGCCTTTCACGCACCCATGATACGAGGCGTGGCGGGTATGGAGCTGGCCTGCGTTCTCGAGCGCCACACGGACAATGCGAAAAAGCGCTATCTCGAGGTCCGTGTCGCGCGCACCCTCAGCGAAATGCTTTCCGACAAGACGATCCAGCTCTGTGTTGTCGCCACTCCTAACGACTCGCATTTTTCTTATACGAAGGCTTGCCTGGAAGAGGGGCGAGACGTTGTGGTTGATAAACCGTTCACGCCGACCATGAGGGAAGCAGAACAACTTGTGCACCTCGCCAGAGAACGAGGACGCATGCTCACCGTGTATCAGGACCGCCGCTGGGACGGCGCTTTTCTGACCGTAAAAAAACTGATTGCGGCCGGATCGTTGGGCCAAGCCGTCGAATACGATGCTCGCTTCGATCGTTTCCGTCTGGATCCTAAGCCGGGTGCGTGGCGCGAGCGCGGCGATTTTCCCGCTGCGGGCGTGCTTTGGGACCTAGGGCCTCACCTGCTCGATGGCGCCATGGTTCTGTTCGGCGAGCCTGATTCCATCTGGGCGAGCGCGTACTGCCAACGACCGACGTCCACGGTCGACGACTCCTTCGACGTCGAAATGATTTATCCGCGCATGCACGCGACCTTACGAGCCCGCATTATCGCTTATGCTCCAGGACCTCACCTGCTGCTTCATGGCACCGAAGGCTCGTTCGTGAAATACGGCATGGATCCGCAGGAAGAGATACTGCGCGGCCCGAATTGTCCCGATGGTCTCGATTGGGGAGAAAACTGGGGGCTGGAACCGGAAGGGCGCTGGGGAACACTGAGCCGTGTGAACGAGGCTCCACGGAAGATTCGCACCGAACGCGGCGATTATCGCGGCTTCTACGCCAATGTTCGGGACGCGATCGAGAAGAAGGCCGCTCTCGAGGTTCCTCCGGATCAAGCCCTGCGCACTATGCGGGCACTATTGCTGGCGCACAAAAGCAGCCGCGAAGGCAGGGTTGTGCGGTGGAACGAAGCCGTGGAGTAAATCCGGGATGCTTGCGCACGCCCGATGCGTTTGGTCTCAAGAGCAAGCCTTGAGTTGAGTTACTGCAGTTACTCCAGAACTGGATCAATCATTGCCAAACCCGGCTGGAAGCCGCAATCTGTTGATACTCGGAGAAGATCATGTCCCCGGCCGGCGTTCCGTCATTCAAAGAGAAACTGGTGAACAAAACCGTGGTCGTCAAGGTGTCTCTGTTCACACGCGCCTTCTCTGGAACGATCATTGCCGCCGATGAAACTGGCTTTTGCCTGGTTAGCGAGGAGATGACGTCCGCGTTGCGCGAGTCTACCGGCGGCGCCATGGCCAACATGGACGCACCCAGTGTGTATCTTCCTTTTTCGAAACTGGAGTGGCTGGTTTCTTCCCAGCCTAAAGCGGCTGCTGCCTCAGCCGGAAACTGATCGGGTCTAACTTTTTATCACCCTCTGAAACGTCGTCTGGAAGCGCTCCATCTCTTCTTCAGTCCCGACGGTCACGCGAACCCAAGTCGGCATCGAAGGCCAGACCCGCCCGATCATGATGTTTTCCTTCGCCATTGCCTCACGTACTTCCTTGCCGGGCCGCTTCGTTTCGACCATGAAATGATTCGCGACCGACGGAGTATGCGCAAAACCATTGCGGTCCAGCCATTCGAAGGTCTGTTGCCGCACCCGGGTGTTAATTTCTCGGCGCTGGGCAACCAGTTGCGGATCTTTCAGACTCGCAATCGCCGCTGCCAACGCCGTGACCGGCATCGCGTTCCATCGCCGCGCTTCGTCAGCCGATCCATCAGGTCAGGACGGGCAACGATGAATCCACAGCGCAGTCCCGCCATCCCGTAGACCTTCGAGAATGTACGCAGCACGATGACATCTTTGCCAGCTTTCACCAGGTCCAGCGCGCTCGGAGCATCGGCGAAGTGAATGTAGGCTTCGTCAACCAGCACCATTGAATCCTTCGGCTTGTTCGCGACCAGATACTCGATATCGGAGTGCGGCGTGAGCGTCCCCGTGGGATTATTCGGCGTGCAGACGTAAAACAATCCGGCATCAGGAGCGGCCGCCAGCATGGCCTTCACGTCGTGCGCGTAGCTGCTGGTGAGCGGCACTTTCACGACCCGCGCGCCCATTGCTGCGGAAATGAACATCCCCGGCTCGTATCCCGGATCAGCGGTGACATAGCTTCTGTGTGGCCCGGTCAGCACAGCGACTGTCAGGTTCAACGCCGGACTTGAGCCCGCCGCCGCGCGGACATACTCCGGAGCGAGGTCCTGTTGCTGCGCAAAGAGGTGGCAGAGATCAGCGGTGAGATCCTCGTCGTAGCGACCGCTCTGCGGAATGATGGTCGCCACGGCCTCGCGTGCCGCTTGGGACGGCCCCAGCGGATTCTCATTGGAATCGATCAGCACCGCGTCCGTGCCGATCGGACGTCGCCGACGAGCTTCCGCGGCCAACATCGTCTCGCTGATACCACCGAACGCCAACGCGGATGCCGCCGCCGTCAAATGCAGAAAAGATCGCCGGGAGAAGCGAGGCATGCGAGGAATCTCCTGAGGAAGGAGTGTAGCAGGAGTCTGAATGTGCGGAACGGGCGCCTCGCCCGCGTGGAGGATTCTGTGCAGCTTTCTCATCCTGAGGCGGGTGCGCTTTTGGTCCGCCTACGGGCGCGAAAACCCCGGCGCAGGATGAAAAAGCAGCGAACTTAATCTTCTTCTTTCCCCGCGTAATACCCCGCCCGGGCCTGGATTTTGTAATTCTCTTTGCTCTTGATTTCCAGCTTTCGGTAGCTGCCGTCCATCTTGGTGTTGGTGGAGGTGTAGCCGATGTTGTACTGGCTGCGTAGTTCCTTGGCGATCTGATCGAAGGCCTCGCGCAGCTTGTCGAACTTGTTGCCCACGTTGATTACGCGGCCGCCGGTTTCTTCGGTGAGCTTGCGCATGTCGCCTTCACCCGAATACCCGAAGCCGCCGTAGAATCCCCGATCGGCGCATAACAGCACGTACACAATGGCATCGGCTTTCTGCGCCGATTCCACGGCATCGCGCAGCTTCAGTCGGCTACCCTCGTCCTGGCCATCGGTGAGCAGAATCATCGCCTTCCGTCCCACCTCTTTCGACAGCATGTCATGGGCGGAAAGGTAAACAGCGTCATACAGCAGAGTTCCCTTCGGATTCTGCACGGGCACCGGGCCGCCGCCCATGCCGGGGATGCCGCCAGCAGTGTAATCCGTATTGATTTTGGCCTTATTCAGGGCGGTCTGCAGCCGATGCGTGTCGCGAGTGAAATCCTGCAGCAGGTCGACGCTGATATCGAAGCTGATTACATAGGCCTCATCCTTGTCGGTCAGAATCTGCTTTAGAAAGGCAGCCCCAACTTCTTTTTCCATGTCGAGGACATTGGTCTGGCTGGCGCTGGAATCAATCATCATTCCCAGGGTCAGCGGCAGGTTTGACTCTGCGGTGAAGTACTTGATGGTCTGCGGCTTGCCATCCTCGGCGATAGAGAAATCATCCTTGGTGAGATTGGGGATCAGAGCCCCATGCTTATCCTTCACGTTGAAAAAGAGCTGGACGATATTGGCGTTCGCCTTGAACGTCGCCACTGGCCCCTGCGACTCCTGTGAGTTCTGGTCGTTCTGCGGAGATGTTTGCTTCTGCCCCTGTGTGGACTGCTGGCTGGGAGAAGATTGGGATCCCTGCTGGCCCCAGAGAAACTGGCTGCTGAGCATGGCCGCCGCACATACCCCTGCCAATACCCATGCGGGCGCAACTTGACGCGGAAAACCGACAAATTTCAACATTCGGGTGATCTCTCGTGGTTCTTTGTTAGTCTAATCCTGTATCTTAGATGCACCAAATTGGCCCGCTCAGGCATCCCACGGGAAGTGGAGGCAGAATTTTTAGCGGACACTATGACCCGGGCACAAAAAATTCGAACTCCATTGAACACAAAGAGTTTCGCCCTACTGCTGCTTTTTCTTTCATTTGTGGTTCCAGACTTGAAATCCCAGTCCGGAGGGAATCAGGGGCAGTCTCAGGCACCGGCGCAATCCCAGCAGGACATCCCGGACGCCCCCTCCGCAGTTCAGCCGCCTCCGCCAAAGCCTACCATCCCGGTGCCTCCACCGAGTTCCAGCCGCGGAGAGCAGCAGCAGGCGGCTCCGGCTGAAAATCCGCCACAGCAGACGAACCAGAACAACGAGCCTGCGCCGCCTATGCCTCCGGTGCAGACCGTTCCCCCGGGAACGTATCCGCGGAACCAGGTAAATGGCAGCGAAACGCTTTACAAGGTTGTGGTTCCCGTCAACTTCGTGCTCGTTCCCGTCATGGTGAAGGATAGCGATGGCCGCCGGGTCGAAGGGTTGACGCCCAAGGACTTTACTGTCCTGGAAAACGGCAAGAAGCAGAATCTAACATTTTTCACCAGCGACCCCTTCGCGTTGTCAGTTGCCATTGTCCTCGAGACGGGGATGCCCGACGTGACGCTGCAAAAGGTGAATCAAACTTTCGGCGCATTGGCCGGTTCCTTCAGTCCTTATGATGAGTTTGCCCTTTATACCTACAGCGGCACCGTCAGCCAAGTCCTGGACTTTACGCGCAATAGCGAGCGCCTCACCGCCGCGCTCAATCAGATAAAGCTCGTGCGCGGCGGTCATAACGGGCCTGTTGTTTTGAACGATCCCTTTTCGGTAGGTCCGACGGTGAATGGAGTTCCCGTCGGCGGTCCACCGATCGCCCCTGTGCAGACACCAACGCGCGAGGCCCACGTACTGAACGATGCCATCCTTCGAGCCGCCATCGATCTGGGCAAGCGGGAGCGCACCCGGCGCAAAGTGATCTTCGTCATCAGTACGGGCCGCGAACTCGGGAGCACCGCCAGCTATCGCGACGTACTCCGGCTTCTGGAAGGGCGCGACATTCAGGTGAAGGCCGTGGTCGTCGATACCGGTGCCCTGCCCGTCTACAAGGAAATCGAGAAGATCCGTCTGATCCGCCAGGGATACAGCGATATCCTTCCCAAGTACACCGCAGCCACCGGAGGCGGGCAGGTCTTCACCGAACTTTCCCGTAACTCGATTGAACGGGCATATGCAGACATAGCATCTGAAGCACGCAACCAGTACACGCTGGGATACCAGACGCGCGCGACTGCCAGCACTGCCTACCGCAGCATCGAGGTATTGGTTGATCGCAGAGGTTTGAAAATCGCGGCCAAGGACGGTTACTATCCCGCTCCGGCTCCTCGCGCGCCGCCGCCGCCCAAGTGAGTCGAGCTCCAACCAGGGGGTTCGTAGAGCAGAGGGTCACCTGAGTAACCTGCCCCCAATACCTTCCGTATGGTATAAAGACCCCGAGCCACGAAATTGGAGTTTTGCCCGCGTGACTACCCCCCCGAGGGTGCCCGCGTCTGAGGAAAGCCTTTGAGTTTCATCAACTTCGCCGCTCGCGAGATTAACTGCAAGATCGTGTACTATGGCGCCGGGTTAGGCGGCAAGACGACGAATCTGCAGTTGATCTATCAGAAAACCGCGGACCAGCAGAAGGGCAAGATGATCTCGCTGGCGACGGAAACTGAACGTACGCTGTTCTTCGATTTTCTCCCGCTCGATCTCGGATCAGTCCGTGGTTTTAAGACCCGTATCCATCTCTACACCGTGCCCGGACAGGTCTTCTACGATGCCAGCCGCAAGCTGATTCTGCGCGGCGTCGATGGCATCGTCTTCGTCGCCGACTCGCAGGAACAGCGGATGGATGCCAATGTCGAAGCGCTCGACAACCTGATGTCGAACCTGAAAGAGCACGGCTACGACTTCAACAAAATTCCCTACGTCCTGCAGCTCAACAAACGCGACCTGCCCAACATCCTCCCGGTAGAAATGCTCACCACCGAACTCCGCCGCAAGAACGAACCGATAGTAGAAGCGGTTGCCTTTCAGGGCGTCGGGGTCTTCGAGACGCTAAAGGAAATCGCTAAGCAAGTCCTCACCGAACTCAAAGCCGGCGGTTAACGCTGGATTCCGCAGAGAGTTTCCCAAGACACCAATGGCTTGTTGTTACTGATCCTTGACGGAAGGTGCATCTGCCGCCCGGAATTCTGCTATACTCCGCCGACTTAGCCTGCCTTTCGGAGCAATAGAGTGGGAGTTCTTCCCAGCGCTGCTGTGCTCACTTCCGTTGAACTTGCCGGTCACACACGCCGCCACATTGCGGCGCGGTTGCTTCCTTTTCTCTTCGTCCTCTACGTGGCGAACTATATCGATCGCACGAATCTGGCTTATGCCGCGCTGGGCATGACCAGAGATCTGGGATTCACCGACCGGATCATTGGTCTGGGCGTCGGGATTTTCTTCGTGACGTATGTCGCTGGGCAAACTCCCGGCGCACTACTGGTCGAACGTTGGAGCGCCCGCCGCACGATCGGTGCCAGCATGATTGCGTGGGGTCTGTTAACCATGCTGACTTCAGCAGTGCGTACGCCCTTACAGCTCTATTTGGTCCGTCTCGCGCTGGGCGGGGCAGAAGCCGCCTTCTTCCCCGGCGTGGTCGTCTATCTGAGCCACTGGTTTATTCGCGAGGATCGCGCCAAGGCTAGCAGCAACTTCATGGCGGCCATTCCTCTGTCGTTTGTGATCGGTTCGCCGGTCGCTGGCTGGATTCTCGGCCATACCTGGTTTGGCCATGCCGGTTGGCGTTGGCTTTTTGTCATGGAAGGAATACCGGCGATTCTGCTGGGCGTAGTTTCATTCTTCCTTTTGACGGATTGGCCGCACCAGGCAACCTGGCTCGGTCCGGCGCAGCGCGATTGGATTAGGGAGAGGCTACGGGAAGAAGCTCCCATTTCCACGGCCAAAGCCTCCATCTGGCGAGCTCTGACGTCGCGAACGATTTTGCTGCTCGCCACCGCCAACTTCATCAGCTACCTGACGATGTACACCTTCGCCTTCTGGATCCCAACCATGCTGAAAAGTTTCTCGGGATTGTCCGACCTGCGCGTCGGTGTTCTGGGCGCCATTCCTTATCTTTTTACCTTCATTGCCATGCAGGTCAACGGCTGGCATTCGGATCGCAATGGCGAAAGATATTGGCATTCCGCGATCCCCATATTCCTCTCGGTGATCGGGGCGGTCGGCCTGATCAGCCAACCGCGTTCTCTCTTCGTCCTGATTCTATTTTTCACCTTAGGCGCGAACATCTATTCCTATCTTCCAACCTTCTTTGCGATCCCAACGGAAACCTTGAGCCAGTCGGCGGCAGCGGCCGCCGTAGGAATGATCAACGCCTTTGGCAGCGTCGCAGGATTTGCTGGCCCGTATGCGTTCGGCTATCTGCATGCCAAAACCGGGTGCTTTACATATGGACTTGCGGGAATGGCAGTGGCCGCACTGGCGGGCGGGATGATGATTCTCTGCGCGCGCGGAACTGATATCGCGATGGACGATCCTCTCGGAGTGCGCGGCCTCCAGCGCATCGGCCATGTCGACGGCAAGCGATAAAACCAGTTCGCTTTCCATGGGACGTCCCGCGATGCGATGCTTCAGAGTGACTCCATCAAGAAACTCCATGACGATGAAAGGCTGACCGTTCTCCTGCCCGATTTCATGGATGGTGCAGATGTTGGGATGATTCAGCGCGGAAGCAGCCCGAGCTTCGCGTTGGAAGCGGGCGCGCGCCTGTGGGTCTTTCGCCACTTCATCGGGCAGGAACTTCAGGGCAACGAAGCGGTGCAGGTTTATATCTTCGGCCTTACAGACAACCCCCCTCCCCCCGCCACCAAGCCTTTCGATGATGCGGTAATGCGATATGGTCTGGCCGATCACTCGCGCGAATCTTGCTTGGGGAAAACAGGCAAGTCAACGAATGCGGAGCGGCTAGCCCGTTTGGCAGTAAGTCTCGTGCCGCCAAAGACAGAAATTTAGCCAGTCGGGATGTACCTGGTTTCAACTGTGACGATCGCGGTCGACTTCAGGCCTCGCAACGGAACATGTACCTTTGATTGCCACCTCCTTCCAACGGCCAAACGACAGGTTCCCATTTTCGACGTATGCTGTTACGGTGCAGCCGCTTCGCATTGGAATGGCGCTCGCGCTTTTTCTCCTGACGGGAGCGTCGCACCTTGGCCTGGACAAGGTCCAGGCGAGTCCTGCGTCGGCTCGACGATCCCCTCCGCCTCCCAGTCACGAAAAAGATTGGCCACAAATAACTCTCGACTCGCTGTCGCTTGAAGAGAAGGTTGGACAACTCTTCATGGTCCGCCTGCGGGTCGAATTGTTGCAGCGGAATTCCGAGTACTTACGGCTGCAGGACAGCATTCGCAAGTACCACGTCGGCGCGATGGCGATGTCGGCGCCACGCGGAATGCGCCTTCTTCACCGCGACTTCCGTTATGGCACGGTCACGCTGCTGAATCAACTGCAGACGGAATCAAAGCTGCCTCTTCTCGTTGCAGGAGATTTTGAGCAGGGGGTTTTACCCGCACGTCTGTTTGGTACGACCGTATTCCCTCACGCCATGGCTTTCGGCGCCGCCGGCAATGTGAAGTATGCTGAAGAATTTGGCCGCATCACCGCCCGGGAGAGCCGCGCTCTGGGTGTGCACTGGAATCTTTTTCCTGTGGCGGATGTCAATTCCAACCCCGAGAATCCCATCATCGGCACTCGCGCCTTCGGTTCCGATCCACAGCAGGTTGGAGATTTGGTCGCGGCCTACATCAAGGGTGCGCGAGCCGATGGCATGCTGACGACTGCGAAACATTTTCCCGGCCATGGCAACACGGCTACTGACTCGCACCTTGCCGTCGCCCGGGTCGATGAAGATCTGCATACGTTGTGGACGATCGATCTGCCTCCATTCCAAAAAGCGATCACGGCCGGTGTAGATGCGATCATGACCGCCCACGTGCGCGTGCCAACGCTCGATCCGGATCCCGATCATGTCGCCACAACTTCGCCCCTGGTCGTGACCGATCTGCTCAGGAAGGAATTAGGTTTTAAAGGTCTGGTGGTCGCGGATGCCCTGGATATGGCTGGCCTGACACGTCCCTACGGATCAAATCCCGGCCGCGCCGCCGTCGATGCGTTCAAGGCAGGGTGCGACGTGCTCACCATGCCTGCCGACCTCGATGCCAGCTACCAGGCCGTCCTGGAGGCCGTGCGCTCGGGAGAGATTTCGGCTTCACGCCTCGATGAATCCGTCCTGAAGATCCTCCGAGCCAAAGCCTCACTGGGCCTCGACAAGAACCGCCTTGTAGATGTGGGGGCGATTCCGTCAGTCGTCGGCATCCCCCAAAATATAGCTGTCGGTCAGCAAATCTCCGATGACTCTATCACTCTGGTCCGCGATAATGGCAAGCTTCTTCCACTGATGCCTCGGGGACCAACTCAGATTGCCCTGCCGCAACGCGGGAAGCTTTTCCGCCGAAGGCTGCTGACGATTGTGCTCTGCGACAACGTTCACTCCGAAGACGGACGAGTTCTGGCGTATGAGATACGGGCTCGCCGCCCGGATGCTAAGATCCTCTTCGTTGATCCTGGCATCGCGTCGGAGCATGCGATTGATGTCTTACATGAAGTCGATCAGGCTTCCGCCGTGGTCGCTGCCGTGTACATCGTGCCTTCGGCTGCCCGATCCATGAGGGTGGGCCGCAATTCGAAACATCCTTCGTCGCTTCCCGATTCAAGCAGCGCGCTGCTCGACGACATTCTCGCGCGCGCCAGTAACCGAACCGTGGTATTGGCGATGGGAAGTCCCTACCTGACCGAAGATTTTCCCGCGATTCAGAATTATATTTGTACTTTTTCCAACGTCACGGTCTCAGAGATCAGTGCTGCGCGAGCATTGTTTGGGGAAATTCGGATGCAGGGGCATATGCCAGTCAACCTCTCGACCACCATCGCCTCGCAGCCCCGCGATGCGATCCCCTCGCAGGTGGTAAACGTAAGCTCTTCGCGTTGAAATCCTCCCGGCGTGACTGGGCCGATTCTCCCCAGGCATAGAACGAGAATGCCTGCACCAGGAGCATTCCGCTATTCGCCCACGGCAAAACCAAGCCAATCTCGCAGGCGATTTCTTCTCGGGGGAATGGGGTCCCCAGGGTCGGCCGGCTGGTCTGCACTTTCAGCTTCTCCGGGATCTTCTTCGCTGACGCCCTTTTCCGCCGAACTGACCCCCACATCTGAATTAATTGCGGGCGGGGAGTTCTGAGCCTCACCGTGCTCGGCAAGTAGCGGGGCGACGATGTGCAGCGCTTTGATCTCTTCCCGGACGCGGGCCACTTGATTTTCTTTCGTCCGTAGGAGTTCGTGAACGTCGGTCATTGACAAATCCTCCAGAAGTTTGCGGTGGACGATGGCTGGCGCGCCTGCGAATCCGGCTTTCTTGTTCGGCTGCGATGAAATCGAAGAAACTGCGAGATACTCCGCCGATTACTACGAGCCTACGTTGAAACACTGCTCAGGGGGAATTGACATTCAGCTTAGTGGCCTCAGCTCAAGACTGTCAAGGCATCGCGCTGCGCATTAGGCCGGTTGCGTTCGACACGGATCCCGCAACTTCACCTAGAAGAAATAGATTACATCGCCGGCCAGCATCAGCTGATTTCTTTTCGTGCCGTTGTCGTACGCGGGAGTATCGTACGATCTCTCAAAACGCAGCTCCGGACGAAACAGCACTGTCGTTCCCATCCAGTGCCCCCATCCGATCAGGTGCTCGGTGTAGCGCGTTTTGAAGCCGGTCCGCTGGCCCCGGATGTCGTCGAAGTACTCGTTCCGGATGGTGAAATAATCGTGCTTCGAGAATTCCTTCTCCACATAATTCACCACCGACCACTCTGGTGCGAAGCAGGTCAGTTGCGCCGCCGTCGCGCACACCGCGCCGTTCGCGTTTGTTTCGAGCAACGATGCCGCCGTCGGATTCAGCACATTCGGCGTCTGCTTCTCGTACTGATACCAACTCTCGGTCGCCGTATGCCATGAGGCGTTGATCTTGTGGTACCAGGTCAGGTAGTAAGCTGCGAGATTGTTGTACGCGTACTTGCTGTCGTTAATAGAATTCGCGCAGAGATTCAAATTGTCTCCGCCCGTTTTCCACGAATATGCCAGGCAAGTGTTGAACGTCGGCTTCGAATCGGGACGCGTCCATGGTACAGCTTCGCAACCTGCCGAGATTCCAGCCTGGAACAACCAGTGATC
>Ga0209060_10000212_pt1 | contig 135617 bp, 81 predicted proteins | sample Coa_R1_8_FD_187155 | JGI IMG/M metagenome (GOLD analysis project Ga0209060, IMG submission 187155) | Surface soil microbial communities from Centralia Pennsylvania, which are recovering from an underground coalmine fire - Coalmine... | ecosystem: Environmental > Terrestrial > Soil >... | reverse complement strand
GAAAAAAAGGCAAAAATATACTTGACTAATACATCGGAGTCCGTTATAGTTGCTTCATGGTCATCGCAACGAACCCGGAACCCCAGACGCTTCAGCAAGCGATTCAGTACTTCACCAGCCCGGCCAACTGCCTTGCGTACCTCGCAAAGAAGCGTTGGCCCGATGGCAAAGTGACTTGCCCGACGTGCGGATCGGAAAAGGTTGGATTCCTCAAGAACCAACTGCGTTGGCAGTGTTCCGCGCGTCATCCGAAGCGCCAGTTTTCCATCAAGGTCGGAACGATCTTCGAGGATAGCCCGCTTGGACTCGACAAGTGGTTGCCCTGCGTGTGGCTCATCAACAACTGCAAGAACGGAGTTTCTTCCTGGGAGATTCATCGCAGCTTGGGCGTCACTCAGAAAACCGCTTGGTTCATGCTGCATCGGGTACGCCTTGCTATGCAGGACAATTTGACTGGCGGAACGCTCGACGGAGAAATTGAGGTCGATGAATCGTTCATCGGCGGAAAGATTCGCAACATGCACAAGTCGCGCAAGCGGATCGTCCAACGCCATGGTAGCCGCATGGGTAACAAGAGCGTCGTATTCGGGATGCTGGAACGCAAGAGCGGCAAGGTGCGCGCCACGGTGATTCCAGATCGCAAGGCCGCTTCCATCCAAAACGAAGTTCTCGGGCACATCGAGCACGGCGCGACGATCATTTCCGATGAATTCGCCAACTCGTGGGAGATGCCCAAGAAGTACGTTCACCAAATGGTGAATCACCTGGAAACCTACGTGAACGGCAACGTCCACACGCAGGGAATCGAAAATTTCTGGTCGCTGTTGAAGCGTGGCCTTGGCGGAACGTATGTGAGTGTCGAGCCGTTTCACTTGTTCCGGTACGTCGATGAGCAGGCGTTCCGATTTAACAATCGCTTGGATGAGAACGGCGATAAGTTGAGCGACAAAGACCGTTTCGACCGCGCCATCTCTCAAATCGTTGGCAAGCGTCTGACCTATTCCGAATTGACCGGGAAGGACGGCGCGAGGGGGTTGGAAACAGCGTAAGAAGCTACCGCAAACGCAATGGCGATTGCGGCGCGGGCCTAAGACGCGGACTTGAGTTTCGACTTGGGTCCGCGCTTGTTCGGGTTGAGTTCCACTTGCCGCTTGTAGGCTTCCTCGCGCCGAAGCATCTCTTCTTTGGACACTGAGAGTATCGTTCCCATGGCGCTGTCGAAACGCCGGAACGCCTTGCGGCCTTCGATCATGACGGCTGTTTTTTCTGGCATATGTCCAACGTAACACAACTACGCCCCCTTTGCTTTGTTTGCAGTAGCCCATTCGTTTTTTAGGGACTCGATTCGCCCCTTGGAGACTTGCTTGAGGTGATCCTTGACCACATTGCCGGATAATTGTTTAACCCAAGCCGTATCACGTAACTTGTCTCTGTAATCGAAGTCATTGCCCAAGCCATCAACTTCATAGTTGATATCAATAACCACTTCATCGAACACGGCCTTCATGCATTTCCTGAACTTGTCGCGTGAATCCTTGGAGCGGACAAACGTGGCGGGAGATTGTAGGACTTCGGGGCCGATTGGATCGTGATCAAGTATCTGACGCGCTATGTACATCAACAGATAGCGCGTCAACAGGTATTTCTGAAACGCTACGTTGGTCAGACCTTTCGATGCCTCGGCAGATGCCTCGGAGATGACTTGGCAAAGCACGATGCGATCTGCTGTAACTTCTGGGCGTCCGAACACGTCTGCGTGTTTGTCCTGGAACACCTGATACCGTCTGTGCGTGGCCCACGGTTCCTGAAGATCGAATGCCATTAGCAAAAGCCCCGCTTCCTCATTCGCTATAACCGTGCCAGCCCCGTGCTTTTCGCCGCGTTTGATCTCCAAGACGTACTGCCCCTTATAGTGCATTTCCACTTCGTTCTGTAACCGCACTTGAGTACTGCTGTTTGCCACAAAGTCCCGCGCCTTCACACCATTCTGGTTATTGGAGTAATGGGTGACCTTTTTTGCTACGTCGGATGATCGGTCAGCCTTGATGAACTTGGTAAGAATCCTAAGATCGTCGGTAAGGTAGCCCTTGTTTTCAAAAAGCGCAGTCAAACTCTGACATCCGTTGACGATGTAATAGTCCTCGACTACAACACTATCCTTATTGACCGTCAACGTGCCAGCAATGACCGTTATGCCGTTGTGGAATAGCGGGAACAATTTGTGGAGGTTCTTCTCTCGTATGCTGGTAACGATGGCCTTGTTAACACGAGTACTACCCAACGGCCCACGAACGTTGGGGGCGAAGAGGGATTGGTCTGCGATGCCCTCAAGAGCCACCAATTCCTTTGCCTTGACGGGGACGATGACCGTCTTGTTATCGCCTGTGGCTTTGTATTCTGCGAACGGCAGACCGACGATGTCGAATGATGCCGCTTTGTGCTGCGGTATTTCGCGCTCCGTCGAAATGTAGGTTGATACTAGGCGCGTCCTCCCGACGAAGGAGATATTTCCACCCTTGAGATAGTCCGAGCCGTTCTTGTCTACATCGACGTTGGATAGGAATTCTCCGCGTAACTCGTAGGTGCCTACCTTGTTGACCAAATCCAATCGCTTCGCCAGACTAGCGACCTCGGCTTTTCCGGCGGACGCGATCATGGCTTGTAACGCTTCCACACTCTCGTACTGCTTCATCGTTCCGGCCAGTTCCCGCAGTGACTTATCACCTATCGCCGTATTGTTACTCTGGGCAATACGTGATTGAAAAACTGTGATCGTCTGGTTGTCATCGTTTACGAAAATCCCATCCGTACCCTTATCGCCGCGATTGTCACAGACTGAATCAACTGCCTCTTGTGCATCCAATCGGTAGTAGTTCTCCAGGTACCAGATGAGGAACGAAGGGAGAGTATGCACTTTACGCAAGGCGGCATAAATGACCGCCCCTAGTACCCGCTCGGTCGTTCCCTCTGAACCACGGAATCGTTCGTTACGCCATCTAGTCGTGCCCACCGAACCTCGCCGTTCATGTCCAAGTCGGAGTATGATCGCCATGCACGATCTATGGCCGTGGCGGTATTGGATGACAATAGGAATCGGTTGTATTTGCTCCAATGAGGCTCAATCGGATTGCTTCGTGATGGCTTCAGACCATCTAGGCACGTTCGACGAAGCGTACACCACAAGGAATCACAGCAAGATTGCGTGGCAACCAGATCACAAAATATTTTCAGTGTGCGCCGACAGCGTAGAGAACGCGATGGAATTACTTGGCGCGATTGCCATGGAGTGGCAGGCGTTGCCCGTGCGGTCCTTCGGGGCGTTACGACAGGGTTTACAGAACGCTGTAACGATCTACAGGCACCACCGCTTCTATCTGGATGTTCTGCCGCGCTATGGCATTGTCGTCAAGAATGACAACTGGTTTGAAATCGCGAAACTCATCAACGTAGACAAGGAACTCAAGGGGGAGTGGGACAATCAAAACCTGGGTTGCGAGATTGTGCTTGGCACTTTCGACATGCGTGGAATGGCTACCGTCTACTACATTGGTTCGGACGGAGGTGTGCAGACTATAGGGCAACCCGGATTTATTGCCATCGGGAGCGGTGGTCCATACGCTCAGTTTTGGCTCGCGCATCGACAGCAGACTTGTCACATGAGTATTCTGCGCAGCGCCTACCACGCCTACGAAGCCAAGATCATGGCCGAACATAACCCATTCGTTGGGAAGGACGATATTGCCATGATGGTCTGCACACCGAAAAGGGTCTACATTCTCACTCAAAATCAGCCGGAGATTGAGGGTTGTCCGGTGTCCTTGATCCGGCTTAAGGGAATGGTCCAGAGATATGGTCCTCGCGATACAGCGGACCTTGATCCTCGTAAAGCATAGGAATTATTGCAGTTATTTCAGTAACTTTTTACTTGACACAACCATTGCGCTAGGTATAAAGTTAGAAGCATGGCAACCAAGAAACGTCCAGAGCTAAGCAAGTCCGAATTGATCGAACAGATTCCGCTCGCGTGCTGCGATGAATTGATCGCGGTGGAACTGCTTGAACAGCAACGTTGGGGCAGCAATCCGACGTGCGTTCACTGCGGTAGCGCCGAAGTCTACAAGATGACGGACGCGGCCACTGGCGAGCGCAGCAAGCGGTATCTGTGGCGTTGCCGGGAATGCAAGAAACAGTACACGGTGCGTATCGGCACGGTGTACGAGGAATCGCGGCTTGACCTTCGGCATTGGTGCTATGCGTTCTGGCGTGCGGCCACATCGAAGAAAGGCGTAGCGGCTCTGGAAATCATGCGCCACTGCCAGATCAGTTACAAGTCCGCTCTCTTTTTGATGAACCGTATCCGCTTCGCGATGTCGCCAGACGCCGAACAGCCGAAGATGACGGGCACGGTTGAATGCGACGAGACCTACATAGGAGGGAAGCGGCCCGGAATCGGACGGGGACGGCGCGACAATAAGCAAGCGGTAGTTGCACTCGTGCAGCGTGGCGGGAAGGTCCATTCGTTCCCGGTTGACCGCGTGACAATTGACAACATCGTTCCCGTGTTGAAAGCGCATGTCGAGCAACATGCCCACTTGAATACCGACGATTCCCCGATCTACAAGAACATCGCGCCGTGGTTTCCGTATCACCGCACCGTCAATCACACCGAACACGAGTATGTTCGCCGCGAATCGACCCGCACCGTTACAACGAACACGGTCGAAGGCTACTTCGGTTTAGTGAAACGCGGTATCAATGGCATCTATCACAACGTCAGCCATGAATACCTGCACCGCTACCTCTGGCAGTTTGGTTTCTTGTACAACAATCGCGAGATGAACGACGGCGAGCGCACGGCGCTAGCGATCAAATCAGCGGAAGGGAAGCGCATGACGTACCGCCCCGTTGTGCAACAATAGACCCATGGCAACCAAGCCGAAAAATCCGCGCATACCTCGTGCCGCGCCGGGACCGAAACCGGAGATGCTCAAGATTGACGGCAACTGGAAAGAGGCGATCAAAAAATCCCTACAGAAGAAGAAACCACCAGAAGGATGGCCCAAGTAGTTTTGGAAACACGTTACCTACGGTAGCGTGTTCTGTTGAGGTCCGGTGCGGGTAGGAGTCGCGTGCTGCTTTCCTTGCCGGGAGCGGTAGCACTGACTTTTCCGTGGCTAGCCTTAGTGTACCACTGCTAGGGCGGAAAGGTCCTCACGTGCCAAGCCGCTCCGATTCTGAATCATGGATTACGAGACACGGAAGATATGCAAGTGGAGAGAGTATACTCAGTGTTGATTGGGGCTACGAAGCTACTGTTGGGCACTCCTCTGCTATGACCGCTGTCGTTTGCATCTACACCCCGCGTGGTTTTGTCATTGCCGCCGATGGTTTGCGTCTGAAGGCTATTGACGGCAGAGTTGCCGACGAATTCACACAGAAGGTTTTTGAGTTGCCAACGACGTATGGCGCTATTGCGTATGGATGCGCTGGAGCGACACTTACGCCAGACGGAGAGAAGGAATTCAGCTTCTATGCGGAAGTAGCGCGGACAGCTTCACGGTTGCCCGAGATGCCTACATTTGACAGCTTTATCCACGCAATCCTAGATGGTGTATATCGAGCCTTCACCGATTTTGTGACCGAGTCCCAAGGGTCGCTTGACAATCTTCTGAGGTCCCAAAGAGAAGGTGATCGTTTGTTTGGGGTCGTCATCGCAGGGTACTTCAAAGAGCAACCCATGCGGGGCGTTATCGAGATTATTAAACAGGGCCGCGCTTTTGTTCCCAACGTCAAAGACCTAGCGCCAGCACGTTCGGAATTCTACATGCACAGCGGCTCGAATGAAGCACTTGAAATTGTCAGATGTAAGCCCGGATTTCAGCGACCATTCACGCTGCGAGAAGCTATGGTCCAAGGCCGCGACTACATCCAGTTCTGTAAAGATCGACGCGGTAGTGATCCAGAGTGTGCCTGCATCGGCGGTCATATCCATGTGGCGGCAATAACTCCAACTGGGTTCCGTTGGATGATTCCGCCGAAAAAGCCCACGGCGCAATCCCAGCCCCTTGCGTAAAGTGCATACTTCCCGATAGAAGACTTCTTGTTTCCGAAACCGGATAAACCGGAGAAGGTCCTCGGCGTGGTCGAAAGCGCGAAAAGGCAACGGTAGTTACCCCCTTGCGTAAAGTGCATACTTCCCGAACGAAGCACTTTCACTGCGGCGCTTTGGGTCGAGGTGTTCCGGAAAAAGGCCAAGCAATGCGGGGTACGTTAGATCCAGTGGCATACACGCTCCTGAGTTGGAAACTCCCCAACGATATGAACGGTCTAATGGGTACGAAGAGAAATTCATCCTCGCCACCCACAGGGAGAGTAGCATAACCTCCGTGTATTAGCCAAGTATATTCTCGCCGAAAAAAACCGCAGTGCGAGTTCTTACGGGACGGCCTCGCGGCTCTCCAAATGTTTTTCGACCTCTGCGCGTGTCAACCACGCCGTGCGCATCTGCTTTTGCGCCGCAAATGTCAGTTGATCGCTGCGATGCGGCGATCCCGGCTGGGACGCGTTGCCGTAGTTCACGACGACGCGCGCTTGCACGGGATTGGAAAACTCGACGGCCGCGACGAAGGAGTCGCCGCCTTCCGCACGCCCCGGATGACCCACGGGCGGCGAAAAATCGATCACGCGAAAAACGCCCAGGCCGCCGGTTGTGCCGTTGCCCGGAAGATCGACCGAATCGCGTGTGAAACGATTAGCCTCGCCCCACGCGACGTCCGCCGTGCCAAATCGCGACTTGGTGGCCTCGGCCGCGTCTACCAGCACCGACAGGGCGCGTCGAGGATCGGCAATTCCGTTCGGCGTGCCCAGCGGATCGGCGGTGCTCCACGGCGTGGCCCAGGCGTGCGGCGCACCGGCCCAACGCAGCGCGAAGCTGCCGAAAAGCACGGCGCCGCGGCTCGTCGCGTCGTAGGCGCGATCCCACTTCTGCAACACCAGCGCGGCGTCTTTGGCGTCTTGGCTATCGGATGCCATCGCGGTTTTGATCAAATCGTCGAGAACGCGGTCGGCCATTTCCGATCGCGTGGAATATTTCGCGGCCACCAGTTTGTCGAGAGTGAACGCCGGTTCCACTCGCAGCATACGAATCGAACGCTGCGTCCGAAAACTCGCGCGCTGCGGAGCCATGTAGCCGGGGAATTTCGCGGCGTCGAGTTCCGGCGGAAACGTCGAGGTCCACGGAGGGTCGTTGGAGTTTTGCAGCCAACCGGTTGATGGGTCCTCCAGTTGTGGCAGTTCGCTGAAGGAATGAACTTTTGTCCAAACGTTGGCTTCGGAATCGCCCGGCACCACGCGCGACCAAAATCCCAGGTCCTTCTTCGCACGCACTGGCACCCGTCCGTTGAAGGCGTAGAAAATGTGTCCTTCGCGATCGGCGTAGAGCACGTTGAACATCGGGATTTGCAAATGGCCCAGCGCGGTCTGAAATTCCTTCAAATTGTGGGCCCGCGCCATCTCGAACCACTCTTCGTCCGCGCCCGGCGCGTCGAGTCCCGCAACGCGCAGCGCGAACAGGCGGCCATTTGATTCGACTACCACCGGACCGTGGACCGATTTCCGCACCACTAGGTCTTCTTCTTTCATCGCGCCGTTGTTCTCGCGGATTTTCAGCGTATGGTGCGAAATCTCGAAGGCTTTTTCCTTGCCTTCAAACAAATATCCTTCGCCGAGCGGAGCCAGCTCGTACACGTTCATCGCGGAAATCGGATTCACCGTATGGCTCCAGCCCAAATCGCCGTTGAATCCGATCACAATGACGGGCAATCCTACTAATGAAGCCCCGTAAAGATGTACGCCCGGTGCGTTCCATTGCGCTTCGTAGAAAAGGTAGAGATCTTCCCACGGCAGGTGCGGATTCGCGAGCAGCATCGCGTGACCTGTCGACGTACGCTTCGGTGAAATCGCCCATGCGTTCGATCCAACTTCGGTGGCGTCAAGCGACGGCGCCGCCGCCACCGCTCGCGTTTGCGAATCGCGCACCTGCGTCCGCACCGCGACTTCGCTCGCCACAAACGTGTACTGGATCGCGCGCGCCGAATGTGCCATCACGTCGGCGGGAGTCACCGGCAGCACCGCGCGCAGTTCCGGCGCGATGCGATCGCTGTGATCGTGCGCGTACGCGTTGATGCCCGCGGCAAACGCCGCGAGATATTTCGTGAACGCCGGTGATTGCTGTTTGGCCCACGCCGCGCCGAGTTCCGGAATGCCGTTGGTCACCACCCAGCGGTCGGACGCCGCGTATTTTTCTCCCCAATATTCCGCGGCCCGCCCGCGCGCTTGTCCATAGAGCCGCAGGATCAGGTCGCCGTGACTCTCCATCTGCGCATAGCCGAAGGCGCGAAACAGTTCGGCGTTATCTGCGGCGAAAATATGCGGCACGCCGTAGGTGTCCCACAGGATTTCCGTCGACGGCGTGGGTTTCGCCTGCGCCGTGGCGCCTGCGGCGGCCAGTGCGATGGAAAGCAGAAGAACAACGCGCCACTTCATTTCACCACCTCGTACGATCCGAGCACGCGCAGCATGTCGGTCAGTTCGCCAAGATGGCGCAGCGCATTGCGGCAGCGTTCGTCGGTGGGGCGTCCCATGAAATCGACGTAGAAAAGGTATTCCCACGGCTTGCCGTGCAGCGGATGCGACTCGATCTTCACTAAATTGATGTCGCGCAGAGCCAGAACGGCCAGGCACTTGAACAGCGCGCCCGGTTTGTTCGGCGTGGTGAACACGATCGACGTTTTCACGGCGCGCTCGGCCTTCCATCCGCGGCGCGTGCGCGCCAGCAGAAAGAATCGTGTGAAGTTGGCCTTGTCGTCCTCCAGTCCGCGCATCAGGATCTTCGCGCCATAGATTCCGCCGGCGGCCGCGGGCGCGATCGCCGCGGCGTCCTCGGGACGTTGTTCCATCAACATTTTCACGGAGCCGGCGGTGTCGTAGAACTGGACGGGCGCAATCTTGGGGTGCCGGCGGAAAAACGCGCGGCACTGGTTCAGCGCCACCGGATGCGAGAAGACACGGCGGATTTTCGCGAACGTCACGCCGGGCGGCACCAGCAAATTGTGGACGATGCGCACTTGCGTCTCGGCAAGAATCACCATGTGGTGGCGTAGCAGCAAATCGAAGTTGTCGTGCACCGATCCCGCGAGAGAATTCTCCATCGGAAGCACGCCGCGATCCGCTTCGCCGCGCTCCAGGCGGCGAAACGCTTCTTCAAAACTGGCGCACGGCGCCAACTCGATGTTCTTGCCCAGAAACTTGTGGCACGCTTCTTCGCTGAACGCTCCCCGCTCTCCCTGAAACACAACGCGCATCGGCAACTTCCTCCTGGCTCCGATTATAGTGGAACGCCCGACAACAATTTACAGCTAACCAACCCGCTCCTATTGCGTCTACATAGGAGTGATGGTATTCCTATGGCCCAGGCATAGGAAAGGCCGAGGAGGGATATGGGTAACAAACCTGACGTTTGGCAGGGCACGCTGGCCCTGATGATCCTGAAGACCATCGACACGCTCGGTCCGCTGCACGGATACGGCATCGCGCGGCGCATCGAACAAACCTCGGGCGACCGGCTGGCGCTGAACTACGGCACGCTCTATCCCGCGCTGATCCGCCTGGAGCAGGAAGGCGCGATCGTTTCCTACTGGGGCACGTCGGACAACAACCGCAAGGCCAAGTTCTATCGTCTTACCGCCGCCGGACGCCGGCAGCTTCGCCGCGAGACTCGCAGTTGGGAAGAGAAGACCGCGATTGTCACTGCATTCTTGACCGCATCGGAGGGATAACGCATGAAACGCTTGCGCACTTGGCTCATGAGACTGATCGGATCGCTGGGGCACTCGCACGAGCGCGACATACAAGAGGAGATCGCGGCCAATTTGGAAATGAACGTCGCCGACAACGTGCGCTCCGGCATGACGCCCGACGCCGCGCGTCGCGCCGCCATCCTGAAGATGGGCGGGCCGGCGCAAATCGCCGAGTCGGCGCGCGAGCAGCGCACGATGCCGCTTTTTGAGAACATCGCCCGCGACACTCGCTTCGCCTTCCGCCAGTTGCGCAAGAATCCCGGATTCACGTGTACCGCCATGCTGATGCTCGGCGCGGGCATCTGCTCGGCCGTGGCAATCTTTGCGTTTGTCGATGCCGCGCTCATCAAGCCGCTGCCGTATCGCGATCCGTCGCGCTTGGTTGGCGTTTACGAACACACCGATCACTGCGACTTCTGCAATCTTTCTTATCTCGACTATCTCGATTGGAAGAAACTTAACACGGTCTTCACGGCGCTGGAAGTCTACAACCATAATGATTTCCGCATTGTGACGCCGCGCGGTTCCGAATCGGTGCTGGCGTCGCGCGTCAGCGCCGGATTTTTCCGTGTGCTCGGCGTGACGCCAATCCTGGGTCGCGATTTTACCGCCGGTGAAGATGCCGCCGGCGCGCCGCCCACGCTACTCTTGAGTTACGCGACTTGGCAGAATCGCTATGGCGGACGCCGCGATATCGTGGGACAAACCGTCGTGCTGCAGGACGCGCCCGCCACCATCGTCGGCGTGTTGCCGCGCGAGTTTCATTTTGCTCCCGCCGAGCCCGCGGAATTCTGGATGCCGCTGCGTCCCGAAAATAGTTGCGAGAAGCGGCGCACTTGCCACAACCTCTACGGCGTGGCGCGGTTGAAGGACGGCGTGTCACAGCAAACCGCGTTTGCCAACACGTTGTTGATCGCAAAACAACTCGAAAAGCAATATCCCGATTCGAATCGCGGACAAGGCGCGAACATGCAGCCGCTGTCGGAAGCGATCGCCGGCAAAATCCGGCCCCTGTTGCTGATCCTCCTCACCGGCGCGGGACTCCTGCTGATGATCGCATGCGTAAACGTAGCGAACTTGTTGCTGGTCCGCGCGGAGGGACGCCGCCGTGAAGTCGCAGTGCGCGGCGCGCTGGGCGCGTCGCCCGCGCGGATCGGTGGTCAGTTTGCGACCGAAGGATTCCTGCTGGTCTTCATGGGCGGCGGTATCGGATTGCTGGCGTCTTATTGGACCATGCAGTTGCTCCGCAATCTGATTCCGCCCGACATGCTGGCGCGCATGCCGTACATGTTGCGACTCGATCTGAACGCGCGCGTCCTTGCATTTGCCGCGATCGTTTCGGTGCTGGCCGCGGTGTTATTTTCGATTGTGCCGAGTTTGCGTCTTTCGCGTGAAGCGATGCTCGGGGCGATTCACTCGGGCGCCAGCCGCGGCTTCTCGAGTCGAGGCGTCGCGGGAAATTCCTGGCGCGGCCTCGGATCGAAACTCGTGATTGTCGAACTCGCGACGGCCATGGTGCTAATGGTAGGTGCCGGCCTTTTGACAAAGAGCTTTCACCGCTTGATGCGCGTGGATGTCAACTTTCAGCACGATCATCTCGCGATCTTGGAACTCGACGGACCGAGGGAGCGCTATGGGAAAGATGAGCAGGCCGTGGCGTGGTCGCGCCGGACTCTCGCGCGTGTGGCGGCCCTGCCGGGTGTGACGTCGGTGGGCACCACGTCGACGCTGCCGGTGGACTGCAATTGCAACACCAGTTGGATCGTGATCCCAGGCCGGCCGGACAACGGTGAACACAACGACGTGCTCGAACGCGATGTCAGCGCCGGCTATCTCGAAACATTGCGCGCACCGCTGATTCGTGGACGCTTTTTCACCGACGACGAGGACTACACCAAGCCCCGAGTGCTGGTGATCAATCAAGCGCTCGCGGACAAATACTTTCCCGGAGAAGATCCCCTCGGGAAGAACATTGCTTTCTTCGGCCATCCCGACAAAATGATGAAGATTGTCGGTGTCGTCGCCAATCTTCGGGAGGCCGCCCTCGATTCCGAAATTCGGCCCGCGGTATACATGCCGTTCAATCAAGAGACCGATTCGTACTTCGGCTTGGTGGTGCGCACGACGCAATCGGAAGCGTCCATTCTTCCGGCGCTCGTGGCGGCGGCGCATGAAATCGATCCCGACGTAGCCGCGTCGCGCTCCGGCACAATGGACACGCGCATTCAAACGGGACTGCCCGCGTACATGCGGCGCTCGGCCGCGTGGCTCGTCGGCGGATTCGCGGTGCTGGCGTTACTGCTCGGCGTCATCGGGATTTACGGAGTGATCGCGTATTCGGTGAGCCAGCGCACGCGCGAAATCGGCGTACGCATGGCACTCGGTGCGCGGCGGTCCGCCGTGTACACGATGGTCCTCGGCGAAGCGGGACGCCTGAGTCTCGCGGGGATCGCATGCGGCGTGCTGTGTTCGCTCGCGTCGGCCACGCTGATCTCGAGTTTTCTCTTCAACACACCGCCGCGCGACATCGCGACGCTAGTGTGGGTCGCGCTGACGCTGGGCGGAGCGTCACTCGTCGCGAGCTTTGTGCCGGCGCGTCGCGCCGCGTCGGTGGATCCGGCGACGGCTCTGCGTGCGGAGTAATCTGCCGCCTCTCTCCGGTAACTTCGCTCACAACGGACGCGACACCGAAGTTTTCGGCCTCTATGGAGGACGCGCGGTTGTCGCGTCCTGTTCGCTCTGCGGCGGTTACTTCGATGTACAATGGATCACGTGACGTCACATGATCCCCGATCTGAAGACCTTCCTTGGTCTGGCCCAAGCGGCCAGCTCCTCCGCCGCCTCCGCGTCGCATCGGGTGATCCCGGTGTGGAAGCCGGTGCTCGCCGATTTGCTGACGCCGAGCGGTGCGTATCTGCGCCTGGCGCGTAAAGCGAAACACGCATTTCTCCTGGAATCGATTGAAGGCGGCGAGCGCGTCGCGCGCTATACGTTTTTGGGCGCCGATCCGCACTTGATCGTGCGCGCCCGCGGCGAAGCGATCGAAATTTGGGATCGTGGCACGGTCACGCATCGCCACGGAAAAGTTCTCGACACGCTGCGCGAGATCGCCGCGCGATACAAGCCGGTGCACGTGCCCATCACAGGCGGCCATGCGTTACCGCCGTTTTCCGCGGGCGCCGTCGGCTACATCGGCTACGACGTGGTGGGACAATTCGAGCGCGTCCCGCCGCCCAAACCCGCCGGCGACACGGGATTGCCCGACGCCGTGCTGATGTTCTTTTCGAATTTGCTGGCGTTTGATCACGTGAAGCATGAAATCTTGATCATTTCGAACGTGCATTGCGAGCCGGGCATGTCGCGCGCCAAACTCACCGCCGCCTACAAAAGCGCCGAACGCGAAATCGCGCGGCTGGAAAAAGTATTGGCCGCGCCGCTTTCCGCGCCGCGCGTGGGTCGAAAGACGAAAGTGCGTCTCAAGCAAAACATGACGCAGCCGCAATTCGAAGACGCGATCCGCAAATGCAAGGAGTACATCGCGGCCGGCGACATTTTTCAGGTCGTGTATTCCTTGCGTCGTGAAGCGGAGTTGCCGGCCGACCCGTTTTCCGTCTATCGCACGCTGCGCACGGTGAATCCATCGCCGTACATGTTTTTCCTGAAGATGGGCGACGACGTAGTGCTGGGATCGTCGCCGGAAATGCTGGTGCGCGTCACCGGACGCGAGATCGAATATCGGCCGATCGCGGGAACGCGGCGTCGCGGCGCGAACGAGGCGGAAGATGAAGCCTTGGCGCGCGAGCTTATGTCCGATGAAAAAGAGCGCGCCGAACACATCATGCTCGTCGACCTGGGACGCAACGACGTGGGCCGTGTCGCCGCATACGGATCGGTGCACGTGCCGCCAGGCGGCTTGATGTTCGTGGAGCGCTACTCGCACGTGATGCATTTGGTGTCGAGCGTGCGCGGAAAACTGCGTTCTGGTCTCGACATGTTCGACGTGTTTGCGTCGTGCTTCCCGGCGGGTACGCTGTCGGGCGCGCCGAAAGTTCGTGCCATGGAAGTGATTCACGAACTCGAACCGACCCGCCGCGGGATCTACGGAGGCGCGGTGCTCTACATGGATTACGCGGGGAATCTCGATTCCTGCATCGCGATCCGCACGCTGGCGATTCGCGGCAAGCGCGCGTACCTGCAAGTGGGTGCGGGGATCGTGTACGATTCCGATCCCACGTTTGAATACGAGGAATGCATGAACAAGAGCCGGGCTCTAGTGCGCGCCATCGAAGAGGCCGCGGGAGTATAGGATGATCTTCGTTCTCGACAACTACGATTCGTTCACGTACAACCTGGTGCAGTATCTCGGCGAGTTGGGCGCCGATCCCGTGGTGCGCCGCAACGATCAAGTGACGGTCGACGAAGTGGAAGCCATGCGTCCCGAGCGCATCGTCGTGTCGCCGGGACCGTGTACGCCGAAGGAAGCGGGCATTTCCGTGGAGCTGATCCGCCGCATGTCGCCGCGCGTGCCGGTGTTGGGCGTCTGCCTGGGACATCAGTCGATGGGCGAAGCTTTTGGAGGAGTGGTGGGGCGGGCAGAGAAAGTGATGCACGGCAAAACCAGCCGCATTCACCACGACGGCCGCACGATTTTCCAAGGCGTCGAACAGGATTTTGTGGCCACGCGCTATCACTCGCTGATCGTGTTCGAAGACACGCTGCCCGCGGAACTGGAAGTGTCGGCGCGCACGCCCGACGGTACGATCATGGGCCTGCGCCATCGCCAGTACAAGATGGAAGGCGTGCAGTTCCATCCGGAATCGATCCTGACGACGGTCGGCAAAGATTTGCTGCGAAATTTTCTGAAGCTGTAGTTCACAGAATGGCATCCCTCTACAACATTCTATTCACGCCCCTAAAGAACAGCAGTATGATTCTCTTGTGATACGCCGTTTGTACATTCACAACTTCCGTTGTCTCGAGAATTTTGAATTGCTCCTATCCGGCCAGTCGTCTGTCTTGCTGATCGGAAAGAACGGTTCGGGAAAGAGCTCGGTCCGCGTCGCGCTGGAGATACTGCAGAGCATCGGACGCGGCACAACCGTCGTACGGGACGTTGTGCGGCGGGAGGACTTCGCGAAGACCGATTTTCCTATGCGATTTGAAATCGAAGTCGATCTGCACGGGAGCGTTTGTGAGTATTCAGTCGCGTTCATCGCTTCGCCGGGATTTAAAGAGGTCTCGCTATTTGAGGAAAGGTTCTCGGTCGATGGCAAACCTAAGTATTGGCGCGAATCCGACTTGAAGACCGGGGTGCCGCGTTCCGCGTCTCGCTCAGCGGTGGATGAACTTCAATCCGACAAGACGCAGCTTGCGGCGGCACAGCTCACCTTTCGTATTGTTGCGTTGCCAATCCTTGGGAATCTGACCTTGCAGGATCCTGCCTTTTTGTTTACGCGCTGGCTTAGCCGGACTTTGCTGCTGTCGCCAATTCCCTCGCAGATTACCGGCGACTCGGGACCGCGCTCAGTACAGGTCGACGCGAATGCGTCGGCCGTCGAGCGGGACGCGCGAGAGACGTTCGAGCCGAACCGATCCGTTACGAACCTAGGAGCTTGGTTTACAGGTTTGGTTGCTAGTGCTCCATCGGCGTATGCCTGCATCGCTGAAACTCTCAAACAATTCATGCCAGATTTCGATCTCATCCATAACCCGACGACCGGCAGAGACTCCCGCAGCTTAATGGTGCAGTTCGCGTCGAGCTCGACCAAGCTATCAGTGCCGTTCGAAGACCTGTCGGATGGGGAGAAGTGTTTCACGGTCTGTGCACTGGTACTTGCCGCTGTATCGAGCGATGCTTACAATCCGCCGTTTTGCTTCTGGGACGAGCCGGATAATCATCTTGCTCCGGACGAGGTGCAACATTTTGTGATTGCTCTCCGCCGCGCATTTCGGTCCAAGGGCCAGTTCATCGCAACGTCGCATAATCCAGAGGCGATTCGGAGTTTCGCGGACGAGAATACATTCCTGCTCCACAGAAAGAGCCACCTGGAACCAACGCAAGTCCGTTCCCTCGAATCACTCGACGTACGCGGCGACCTTGTCGGCGCATTGACTCGCGGCGACCTTGAGCCATGAGCATAAACAAGGATCGTCCGCACGTATTGATACTGCCGGAGGACGAACGCAATCGACAATTGGCCGACGGGTTTTACATCGAACTGCAATCCCCTCGTCAATTCCGGGTTCTCGGAGCGGAGAAAGGCTGGCCCGGCGTCAAGCAGGCGTTTGCGGCTGTTCACGCGAGGCTAATGGAGACCTATCCCGACCGATACATGATCCTCCTGGCCGATGGTGACGGCGATCCTGCTCTCCTACGTCGCCGGCTGGAAGAGGTGATACCCGAAGCCGTCGCTGACCGCGTATTCATTCTGGGCGCGCGCGGCGAAGCGGAGGACCTCAAAAGGGCGGTCCCGGGGAGATACGAAAAAATCGGCGAGCTGCTCGCTATTGAATGTCGCACTGGCACGAATCAGGTCTGGAACAATGAGCAGTTGCGGCACAATGCGGACGAACTTGCAAGGATGCAAGCAATCAAAGAATTGCTCTTTACATAGTTTGATGATTCGGATGCGATTCATGATTGGGCTCGTTGGCCTTTCCTGCTTCGGGCAACCGCCAACCTTTTATCGCGACGTTCTTCCGATTCTGCAAAACCACTGCCAGGAATGTCATCGCGCAGGCGAGATGGCGCCGATGTCGCTGGCGGCTTATGCCGAAACGCGGCCGTGGGCGCGCGCGATCGCCGAACAAGTCGGAGCGGGAAAAATGCCGCCGTGGTTTGCCGATCCATGCTGCGGAAAATTCGCGAACGATCGATCGCTCTCGACGGCCGAGCGCGAAACTTTGCTGCAGTGGGCGAACGGTGGTGCGCCCGCGGGCGATTCACACGACGCACCGCCGCCGCGCGAGTGGACAAGCGGATGGAATCTGCCGTCACCTGACTTGATTCTGAAAATGCCAAAGGCGTACGCTGTGCCCGCGGCCGGAGCGGTCGAGTATCAGTATTTCGCCGTACCCACAAATTTCACCGAAGACCGCTGGGTCACGGGGGTCGAAGTAAAACCCGGCTATCGCAAAGGAGTCCATCACATTGTTGTGTACATCCGCGAGCCGGGTCAGACGTGGCAGCAGGCACCGACCACTTCCGACATTCTGGGACTCTACACGCCCGGCGCATCCGCCGATGTTCTCCCGCCCGGCATGGCGCGACTCGTGAAGGCCGGCTCCGAGCTTGTCTTCGAGATTCACTACACGCCGAACGGCAAGCGCGCGCTTGATCAATCGCAGGTGGCGATGACGTTCTATAAGGGCGCGGGCCTTCCCGACAAACGCGTGCTCACACTCGAAATGGACAACGTGACGTTTCGCATTCCTCCCGGTGACCGCGACTATTCCGTGTCGGTGTGGGGCACGCTTCCCAACGACGCGCTGCTGTTGAGCATGTTGCCGCACATGCATCTGCGCGGAAAATCGTTTGAGTACGATTTGATTCACGCCGATGGGCGCCCGGAAGTGCTGCTACGAGTGCCGAAGTACGATTTCTACTGGCAGCTTTCCTACAAACTGGCGCAGCCGTTGCCGTTGAAGCAGGGAACGCGGCTCGATTGGATCGGCCATTTCGATAATTCCAAGCGCAATCCGCGCAATCCCGATCCCACGAAGGAAGTCGGATACGGCCATCAAAGTTGGGACGAAATGCTGGTGGGATTCTTCGACGTGGCCGTCGATCCGCACTTGGATAAGCACGCGTTCTTCATGCGGGAAGAAAAAAGCAACCGCAGATGAACGCAGATAAACGCAGATAAAACCCGGACTCCCGTTTTCATCTGCGTTTATCTGCGTTTATCTGCGGTTGCTTTGTTTTCCGGTATATTACGAGGATGATCCTGTTGCTTGCGATCCTGTTTTCGCTTGACACGTTGCATGATCCCGGTGACGCGTTTTGGAAAACTGCGGCGCCATCGGTGTATCGCGTGAAAGTCGCAACCACCGCCGGCGATTTTACGATGGAAGTGCATCGCGACTGGGCGCCGATCGGCGCGGACCGTTTCTACAACTTGGTGCGCGCGGGATTCTACGATAATTCGCGTTTCTATCGCGTGATCGCCAACCGTTTCGCGCAATTCGGCATCGCGGGGGATCCGCGCACGGCCGCCGTGTGGCGCAGCGAGACGATCGCCGACGATCCGGTGAAGGAGTCGAACGTTCGCGGCACGTTCGCATATGCGATGACCGGACCGAACGCGCGAACCACGCAGATCTACATCAACACCGTTGACCAAAGCGGTCCGCCGTACAACCAGGACCGCCAGGGATTCGCGCCGTTCGGCCGCGTCGTCGAGGGAATGGATGTGGTGGACAAACTTTATTCAGGTTACGGCGAGACGGCGGGCGGAGGAATGCGCGGCGGCAAGCAAGGGCGCATTTTCGAGGAAGGGAACGCGCATCTCGATCGCGATTTTCCGAAGCTCGACAAATTGCTTCGCGCGGCGATTGAGAAGCAAGGCGTCGAGAAGTAAAACTACATCACCTGATAGCAGCCCTTGCCGCAAATCTTTTCGAGCGATTCGAGAAATTCGCGATCGGGCCGCACCGTTCCGGGCGGATCGAGATTCACACGGCGGCCCGTGTCTTCCAGCAATTCGATTCGCACGTGCGCCGAGCCGGGTTTGCGTTGGAACAAGTCGGCGAGTTTCGCTGCCGTGTCTCCGCCGTTGCGTCCCAAGCGCACTTTCACCATCAGATTCTCCGGCAGCGGCGGCGGCTGCACCGTGTCGAGCGGCACGAGATCGGTCACGTTGATCTTGGGCGGCCCGGACTCATCGGTCTTCACGCGTCCGCGCACGAAAACGGCGGCGTCGGCTTGCAGGCGGTCGGCGATGCGTTTGTACGCTTCGGGGAAAACAAGCAACTCGACGAATCCATTCAAATCCTCGAGACGCACTTGGGCCCACATATCGCCGCGTTTGCTGCGCACGGCGCGCACGCTGCTGACGAGTCCGCCGAGCGTCACTTCATCGCTGTCATTCAGGTTTTCCAGCATCGAGGAATCAGCGGAACAGACCGCGCGCATTTTCTCGAGATGCACGCCGAGCGGATGTCCGCTCAGGTAAAACCCAATCGTTTCCTTCTCGCCGGCCAGTCGTTCTGCTTCGCTCCACTCCGCGACATTGGGCAACGGTTCCGACTCGGCGGCAGTTTCAGGCTGCATCATCATTCCGAACAATCCGCCTTGACCCGATAGGCGATCGCGCTGCGCTTTCGCGCCCGACTCGAAGGCTTTATCCACGGCCGCCGTCAGCGCGGCGCGGCAGGTTTGTCCTTTGGCGGGATTCAAGGAATCGAGCGCGCCCGCTTTGATCAAACTTTCCACCACGCGCTTGTTCATCGCGCGCAAGTCGGTTTTCTCGCAGAACTGATAGATCGACGTGAAGCGTTCGGCCCCTTGGCGCGCTTCCAGGATCGCCAGGATGGCGTTCTCTCCCACGTTTTTTACGGCGCGCAGGCCGAAGCGGATGCGATCGCGCCCGTCGGGTGTGAAGTTCAAACCGCTCAAGTTGATGTCCGGCGGCAAAACGGTCAATCCCATGTCGCGTGCCTCGTTGATGTAGCGCACAACTTTGTCGGTATTGCCGAGTCCCGCTTCACACGTCATCGACGCGGCCATGAACTCGACGGTGTAATGGACTTTCAAATATCCCGTGACATACGCCAGATACGCGTACGCCGCCGAGTGCGACTTGTTGAACGCGTATCCGGCAAACGGCTCGAGCACTTCGAACAATTCCGTAACCTTGGCCTTGTTGTGTCCGCGCGCCACGCAGCCCTTCACGAACTTTTCCTTTTGCGCATTCATCTGCGCCTTGTCTTTCTTTCCCATCGCGCGACGCAACAGGTCCGCTTCGCCGAGCGTGAAGCCAGCCAACTGGTGCGCGATCTGCATCACTTGTTCCTGATAAACCACCACGCCGTACGTTTCCCGCAGAATCGGTTCCAACTCGGCGAAGTCGTATGTCACGGGCTTCAAGCCGTGTTTGCGCGCCACAAAATCGTCGATGTCTTTCATCGGGCCGGGGCGATAGAGCGCGTTGAGCGCCGTCAAATCTTCCAGTCGCGACGGCTTGGCGCGCCGCAGGACATCGCACATGCCGCTCGATTCAAACTGGAAGACGCCGACCATTTGCGCATGCGTGAACAACTCGTAGGTCTTGGCATCGTCGAGCGGAATATCGTCGATGGTCACGGTTTCGCCGCGATGAACGCGGATCAGCTCGAGACAATCGGTGACGGTGGTCAGCGTCGCGAGACCGAGGAAGTCCATCTTGAGAAGCCCGAGCTTCTCGAGATCCTTCATGTCGTACTGCGTGGTGATTTCATCGCGATTCGTCTTGTACAGCGGGACGAGTTCGCGCAGCGGCTGCGGCGCGATCACTACGCCGGCCGCGTGTACCGACGCGTTGCGCACAAATCCTTCCAGGCGCTCTGCCGTTTCCACCACCTGTTTCAGCCGCTCGTCTTTCTCGATCGCTTGTCTCAAAAGCGGCGCTTGCTCGAGCGCGCCTTCAATCGTGATATTCAACACCGCGGGGACCAGCTTGGCGATCTTGTCCATTTCGGTGTACGGCACGTCCATCACGCGGCCGACGTCTTTGATGGCGGCCTTCGCGCCGAGTGTGCCGAACGTGATGATCTGCGCGACGTTCTCGCGCCCGTACTTCTGCGTGACGTAGTCGATGACTTCGCCGCGCCGATTCATGCAGAAATCGATGTCGATATCAGGCATCGATACGCGTTCGGGATTCAGAAAGCGCTCGAAAATCAATCCATAGCGCAGCGGGTCGAGATCGGTGATTTCGAGCACCCAACTGACCACGCTGCCGGCGGCCGATCCGCGTCCGGGACCCACGGGGATGCCGCGTTTTTTCGCGAATTGAATGAAGTCCCAGACGATGAGGAAGTATCCGGAAAACTTCATCTGCTGGATCATCTGGATTTCGCGCGCCAAGCGTTCTTCGTACGCCGAAAGCGGATGCGCCAGTTGTCCGCGTTCCGCCGCGGCTTCCAGGCGCGCGCGGCGTTTCGCGAAGCCCTCTTGCGCCACGTGCGCGAAGTAGGAGTCGAGCGTGTATCCCGATGGCACGGCAAATTCGGGAAAGGGCGTCGCGGCGCCCTTCGGCTCGGCGTGGCAGCGCTCGGCGATTTCCAGCGTGCGATCGAGCACCTCGGGGATTTCGCCGAAAAGCTCGTGCATCTCGTCGTACGTCTTGATGTAAAACTCTTGCGTCGAAAACTTCAAGCGCGACTCGTCCTTCAACGTGCGTCCGGTTTGAATGCACAACAGCGCGTCTTGAGCGCGCGCGTCGTCGCGCTGCAGATAATGAGCGTCGTTCGTCGCGACCAACGGCAAGCCGGTCTCATGCGACAGCCGCACGATCATCGGGTTGATGATTTTCTCCTGCGGCAGGCCCTGGTCCTGGATTTCCAGGTAGTAGTTGCCGCGGCCGAAGATGTCGCTGTACTGATAGGCGAGCCGCTTGGCTTCGTCGAACTTATCGGCGAGCAGCGCTTCGTTGATTTCGCCGCGCAGGCACGCCGACATGCAGATCAATCCCTTACTGTGCTGCGCAAGGATTTCCTTGTCGACGCGCGGCTTGCGATAGAAGCCTTCGAGATATCCCGCCGAAACGAGTTTCGAAAGATTGCGATAGCCTTCCGTAGTCTCGCTGAGCAGAACCAAGTGATTGTAGCGGCTCTTTTCGTCGCGGCTGGTGCGCGATCCCTGCGCGAGGTACACTTCGCATCCGATGATCGGATTGATGCCGGCTTTCTTCCCGGCGTTGTAGAACTTCACCGCGCCAAAAAGGTTTCCGTGATCGGTGATGGCTACGGCCGGCGATCCCTGCTTGACGGCGAGTTCCACCAAGTCCTCGACGCCGCACGCGCCGTCGAGCAATGAGTAATCGGAATGAGCGTGGAGATGAACGAACTGCTTGCGAGACATTTGCAAATCAATTATACGGCGGGCGAGGCGGCGGACAATCGCACAAAGAAAGTGCATCGCACAGACGTGTGCATCAACCGCCGGCAGTATGGCAATGTTAACATTCGGGCTTGGCAGCTCAGCCCCGAAGAAGTCTGTTCGAAAACTCAGCCCCGAGGAGCATGTGTGAAAACTCGCCCCGATGGAGTCGGTGTGAAAATTCAGCCCCGCTTCGGGGCTGGCTTGCCGTATAGACGCCTTCAGCGCCTGCAGGTTTCGAATCACTCAGCCAGGCCGTTGGCGTGAACTGGCATAGATCGGGCCTTTGGCCCTCGGCGCACGAGCATTTTTCTGAGGGATGATGTTTTACGAAGGCCGATTGCGCTCCCAAATCAAGCGCAATCCTTGGAGCGTCAAATGCTCGTCGACGTGTTGGATGTAGCGCGACGACGGCGCGAGCAGCGGCGCTTGGCCGCCGGTGGCGATGAATTTCACGTCGGGGCCGAGTACTTCCTTCATTCGGCCGAGGATTCCGTCGACCAAGTCGAGAAAGCCGTAGAAAATTCCCGACTGCAACGCCGCGACTGTGTTCGTGCCGATGATTTTTCCAGGGTCTTTGATTTCCACGCTCGAGAGTTTCGCGGCGCGACGGAAAAGCGCGTCGGCGGAAATGCCGAGTCCAGGGACAAGCGCGCCGCCAATGTATTCGCCATCCTTCGAAATGACGTCGAAGTTGATGGCCGTTCCGAAATCGACCACCACCGCCGGCGCGCCGTAAATTTCCAGCGCCGCCACGCTGTTGACGATGCGGTCCGATCCGACTTCGCGAGGATTGTCGATGGAAATAGGCAGCGTGCGGATTTTGCTCGAGACGAAAAGCGGATCGAGCTGAAAGTAGCGGCGGATCACTTGCTGCAACACGGCGTCGAGCGGCGGGACGACGCTGGAGATGATCGCCGCCTGAATGGAACCGACATCGATCGCGCCGGCATCGACCTGCGCGAGCGCGAACAGGTTGCGCATGAGAATGCCATATTCGTCGATGGTTTGCTCGTGCGCCGTTGTCAATCGCCATTGCGCGACGAGACGCGGCCCTTCGAAGACGCCGAGCACGGTGTTGGTGTTGCCTACGTCGATGACGAGCAGCATCGGTTACTCTCCTACAGGCCGCACTCGTCCAGTATAGATTGGTTCCACCGCGCCGGTGTCGTCGCGGCGCAAGAGCAAGTAGCCGGCGTGGTCGAGTCCTTCGGTGACCCCGTGGACGTCTTCGCCGCCTTCGGAAATCTCCACGCGTTTGCCGCGCGCGAAAGTAGATTGTCGCTCAAAATCCTCGACGATCGCAGCCCGGCCTCCCGGCGCCAGCAAACGGTCGAGCGACGCGGCCAGGGCGCGCAGTACGGCGGCGAGCACGGCGCTGCGCATGAACGTGCGTCCGCAGGCGATGCGTAATGAGGTCGCGGAGTTATCGAGGTCGCTGGGCATTTCGCTTTGATTTACGTTGATGCCCACGCCGAGAATGACGTACTTGATGCGCTCGGGCTCGGCGGTCATTTCAAGGAGAATGCCGGCGCATTTTCCGCCGCGCAACAGGACGTCGTTGGGCCAGCGCAAATCGGTTTGTGGAAAGGGGCGTCCTGAAATTTCCGAAATCGCCTGGCGCACCGCGAGTCCCGCGACCAGCGTGAGCATCGGCGCGGCGGCGGCCGGCAGCGGTGGCCGCAGGATCATCGAGAAGTAAAGACCTGCGCTTTTTTCGGAATGCCAGATGCGTCCGAGCCGCCCGCGGCCCGCGGTCTGTTCCTCGGCGGCAACGATGGTCCCGTGCGGTTCGCCTGCTGTCGCCAGCGCGGCGGCGTCGTTCATCGTACTGCCTGTCTTGAAATAGTGGACCGCGCGTTGACCAAACGGCGTGCCTTCCGCCGCGCGGCGAATCGCGCGAGGCGTAAGCAATTCCGGCATGCGCTTCAGGCGATATCCGGTGGCCGGGACGCCTTCGAGCTCCACGCCGAGATCGCGCAGGCGCAGAACCCAGCCGCGCAGCGTCGAGCGCGGTACGCCGAGCTCGTCGGCCATCTTGCTTCCGCTGAGAACGACCGTGGGATGATCGGTGAGGAGATCGAGCAGGCGATGAACCTTGTCGGATTCGATGCGTGCATCATCGCCGGCAGGCATCGCTTATCCACCCAAGCTTGCAAGACTCTCGCGCATTTTCTTTTGCTGGATTTCGTTGTCGGCGAGTTTCGCGCGCATGCCTTCCACCACCTGCTTTGGCGCGCGCTCGAGGAATTCGCTGTTGCCGAGCTGCGATGTCAGCGACGTCTGCTGTTTAACGAGGCCCGCGAGATCTTTTTCGAGGCGCGCGCGTTCCGCCGCCGAGTCCACGGCGCCCGCGTACGGGATGCGCACGGTGAACTGCGGGGCGTGCCGAAGAACACCGCCTTTCTCAGACGGCGGCTTGTCGAGCACGTCGAGCGCGGTACGCGCCAGTCCCGCGAACGCTCCGGCGTATTGCTCGGCGCGCGAGCGCAACACCGGGTCGGGTGAATAAAACTCCGCTTCGATTTCTTGCTTCAGATCGATCTTCATTTCCGCCCGCGCATTGCGAATTTGCGCGATCGCTTCCTGCAATGCTTCCATCTGTTTTTCGGCATCGTCGTTCAGGAACATCGCGTCGCAGCGCGGATAATCTTGCAGCGAGATGGATGGCGCATCGTCGCTGCCTCCCGTCAGCCGCTGCCACAATTCCTCGGTGATAAACGGCATGAAGGGATGCAGCAATCGCAGCGTGTTCTCAAGCGCCGCGGCAAGATTCCGCCAGGCGGCTTTGGTGTTGCGCAACTTCGCAAGTTCAATGTACCAATCGCAGAACTCGTGCCATACAAATTGATAGAGCACGTGCGCCGCTTGGTCGAAGCGATACGTTTCAAGCGCGTTCTCCACTTGATCGGCCACGCGATTCAAGCGTGACGCCATCCAGGCGTCTTCCAGCGCGACCTTGCCGTTCACCTCCGGCACCGGACGGAACGGGTGCGCGCGCTCGGCGGTGACGCCTTCGCCCTTCATGTCGAGGAATCGCGCGGCGTTCCAAATTTTGTTGGCGAACGCGCGATAGCTGGCCATGCGCGGCTCGGAGAGCGCGATGTCGGTGCCCGGCGAGGCCATCAGCGCGAGCGTGAAGCGCACGGCATCGGTGCCATATTTTTCCGTCACGACAAGGGGATCGATCACGTTGCCCTTGGTTTTCGACATTTTCTGGCGGTCGGCGTTGCGCACCAGCGCGTGCAAGTAACAATCGCGGAATGGAATCCTGCCGGTGAATTCGATGCCGAACATCACCATGCGCGCCACCCAGAAAAACAGGATGTCGATGCCGGTGATCATCAGCGACGTGGGATAGAACATGCGCAGGTCCGGCGTGTCGGTGACTTCACCGGTCCAGCCGAGCGTGGTGAACGGCCACAGGCCGGAGCTGAACCATGTGTCGAGCACGTCTTCGTCTTGCTGCAGCGAACTTCCTCCGCACTTACCGCATTTCTCCGGCGGAGCAACGGCCACGATCATTTCGCCGCAATCGCAATACCACGCGGGAATCCGATGGCCCCACCAAAGCTGGCGCGAGATGCACCAGTCGCGGATGTTTTCCATCCAGCGGAGAAACTCGCGGCCCGCGGCTTCCGGCGCAAAGTGAATGTGTCCCGCGGGATCGTTGGTGTTCACCGTTACGTCGATGGCGCGCTTCGCCAGCGGCGCCGTGCGCACGAACCACTGCGTCGATACGCGCGGCTCCACCACGGTTCCGCAGCGCTGGCACAATCCGATTGAGAGCGTGTGCGGCTCGATCTTTTCCATCAACCCGAGTTGCTCGAGATCGGCGACGATGCGCTTGCGCGCTTCAAAGCGATCGAGTCCCGCGTATTTTCCCGCGGACGGCGTCATGTGCGCGCGCTCGTCGAGCACTTCGATGCGGGGAAGGTTGTGGCGCAGGCCGCACTCGTAGTCGTTGGGATCGTGCGCGGGCGTCACTTTCACCGCGCCGGTGCCGAATTCCATACTGGCGAGTTCGTCGGTAATGAACGGAATGTCGCGATCGGCCAGCGGCAAGCGCGCGAAACGCCCATGATACTTCGTGTATCGCTCGTCGGCGGGATTCACCGCGACGGCCGTGTCGCCGAGCATCGTTTCGGGCCGCGTCGTCGCGACCACCACATACTCGTTCGGGGTCCTCGATTCGGCGGCGATGGGATAACGGATGTGCCAAAGCGATCCGTTGCGTTCTTCGTGATTCACTTCCAGATCGCTGAGCGCGGTTTGGCAACGCGGACACCATTGAATGATGTAGGTGCCGCGATAGATCAAATCTTTTTGGTATAGCGTGACGAACACGTGGCGCACCGCGCGCGACAATCCCGCGTCGAGCGTGAATCGCTCGCGCGACCAATCACAGGAGTCGCCGAGGCGCACCATTTGTTTCTTGATCGTGCCGCCGTTGCGCTCTTTGTAATCCCAAACGCGCTTTTCGAACGCTTCGCGGCCGAGTTGCTTCTTGGTGAGTCCTTCGGCGGCGATTTCGCGTTCCACCATCACTTGCGTGGCGATTCCGGCGTGATCGGTGCCGGGGAGCCACAACACGTTGTCGCCGCGCATGCGCCGCCAGCGCACAATCGCGTCGATGAGCGCGTGCTCGAGCATATGGCCCATGTGCAGCATTCCGGTAACGTTGGGCGGCGGAATCACGATGGAAAACGCCGGGTGCTTCGTCTCGGTGTTGGACGCGCGATACAGTTCGCGCTCCACCCACAGACGCGCCCACTTCGGCTCGATCCCCGAGGGATCGTACGCTTTGGAAAGTTCCTCGGACATGAAACTTTTATCGTATCACGCAGGCTAAAAACGAAACCGCGGATGAACGCCGATGGACGCCGATAAAAACGAAAGTGCTTATCGGCGGCGTCGCAGTTCCGCGCTGTACGCGAGGATCGCTTTGCACGACGCCTTATTGTCCACCGAGTGCGCGGCAATGCGCGCGCCGGCGGGGATCGCGATCGGCTGGCGATAGAAGTACGTGGGGTGATAGCTGGGGAAGTCGGGACGAAACAGTCCCAGCACGTCCATCGATCCGTTGGGAAGAAGCGCTTCCATTTCCATCGCATTTTGCGGATAGACGGCGAGCGCTTCGAGGCCCGAAGGAATTGTGTTGGCGCCACAAGCGAGATCGAGGTGTCGCACGGGATGGGCCGGCGCTTTCGAGGAGAAGAAAAGCTCAAGGCGATTCTTCGACACCGGCGGATGCGGCGCGGGCGACGCCTCCGCACTGTTGTCGACGTAGTGCAGCGCGACAATCACGCGTGATCCCGCGGGAAGTTGCTGCGCCACGCCGTCGGGCCACTCGACAAACTGTTCGGGCGGCGACCAATTGCCAAGATACGTTTTTTTCTTGGCGGCGTCTTCAATCCAAAACTCCGCGGACTGGATCGCGCCGCCCGCCGGAGTGAATCGCCACGCGGAAATCCAGCGCGATTCTTTCACGGGCGCGGACGATTCGCCCGCGACGACCAGTCCCGGCTTTTCCGCATCGTCATCAGGAGATTTCGGCTTGGGCAAATTCTTGGCGTCGCCGACGGGCGCGCCGCCTTCCACCCAATCCACAAGCAACTCGGTTTCGAGCGGCGTCAAGCTGCGGTCATTCGAGAAGTCCGCGAAACCTTGCGCCGCGTTCCACGGCGGCATGCGACGCTCGAGGATTTCTTCCTTGATCGCCTTGGCCCACGGACGGACTTGATCGTACGTTTCCAGCGCCATCGGCGCGTATCCGCCGTCGCGATGGCAGCCTTGGCAACGCCGCTCGAGAATGCGGACGACTTCCTTGTTGAACGTGACCTTCGTCGTGATGGGATCGTGCGCCTGCATCGTCGGCGAGTAGCAGATGACGGTCAGCAGAAAGAAAAGCGATGCGCACCGTGTGATCTGCATCGCTATTTTCGAAACAAGCTTCACGAAGAAATTCTACCCGGTTGCGTCTTTGAGAGCAATCTTCTGGTTTTTCACGAATAAGGCGCAGGACTATGTAGCGGCGCGCGGTAAAGTGCGAGATAGCGCCTGGCTGAGGGTTTTTTTCACCGCAGAGACGCAGAGGCGCAGAGAAAACCTAGTTGACGAATCAATCAGGTTTTCTCTGCGCCTCTGCGTCTCTGCGTTAAAAAAACCGCCAGTTACCCGCTACTTCCCTCGTCGCCCTCTAAACTGCTAACAGCGGCCGGATCAGGACGCTCCCGCCTTCGATCACGTCGAGCACCACTTGACTTCCATGCAGCAGCGACATTCCTACAAGCGGTCCGCCTTCCGCTTCCGACACGACGATCCCGCGTTCTTCGTCATGCCACTTTGCTGTCGCGAGATACAGGTTAAGACGGACCAGGCTGCCGTCTGCCAAACACGCATCCTCGCTACCTATGAAAGGCAATCCCAGAGACCTGATTGTGGAACTGGACAGTGTCAGGTGGTCGGTGAAGCCGGTATCGAGTACCGCGTCCACTTCCACTTCTTGTCTGTTGGGCCCAACGACCGTTACGCGGATGGTCGCTTCTAGGGCGTCGTTGACGTCACCCGTGATCATCGTGCCGAGACGGCAAAGCGCCCGCCCAGGCGATGGGCCGCCGGAAAACCAACGCGCACGATATAAAAGCGCGCGCCGGGATATTTGTCCATCGCTCTTTTGATTGCGGCTACCTCGTCGCGATCGATCTCGAAGTTCCCAGTCTCGATGTCCAATATGACGAATTCGCCGCGGTGCGCAGGCTCGACCACCGCGCGTATCTTTTCGTCGTAGATCGCCCTGCCACGCGCGGCGATTTCTTCGGCCCCTCGGTTCACGCTCTGCATGGCTCAATCATACCGCAACAGCCAGATTACCGACCGCTGCGGGCTGTCACTCGTGAGGCGCAGGACTATGTAGCCGCGCGGTAAAGTGCGAGATAGCGCCTGGCTGAAGGTTTTTTCAACGCAGAGACGCAGAGGGCGCAAAAACCGCCAGTTACCGGCTACTTCCCTCGGTCACCGCGGACTTCTTGATCTGCTGGCTGTCGAGACTGTACGTCATGAAGCCGATCATCATTTCTTCCCAGGTCTGATCGCCCCATTTTACGTCTTTCGTCGCGTCGGGATTGTACTTGTTGCCCTTCGAGTTGTCGTAGTACGCGGTGCATTCGAGGCGCGAGCCTTTGGGGATCACCAACGGCTCGGCCAAACTGTAGATCATCTGCCAGTTGAAATCGTACTTCGGTATCGAGAGCACCACGCGCGACTGTCCGTCGGGCGTGATCAAGCGATACTCAAAGCTCTTGCCACGCAGATGCATGTGCGGGATCAGGCCCCAGATGCGCGCGTCTTCAGCGAACGTTACCGAGGAATCCACGCGATGATTCGCTTCTCCGGCGGGAATCGTGAAACGGCCGTTCTGTACGCCGATCGTGCGGATTTCGTTCACCGGCGGCTGGCTCAAGTAGAACAAACCGATTTTTGCGTGATCCTTCACTGACTTGCCCTTCGGTGTGTAGTGAATCTGGAAAATCAGGTTCGATCCCGCGGGAATGCGCATGCCCGATCCCGCCGGGAACACCGTGCCGCGTTCTCCGGGCCCCGTGGCTGTGAGGAAATATCCCAAAGTTTCGCGATTCACTTTCGTTCCCTTGATCTCGGCGGGTGCGTCGCGCTTGCCGGTGTCGAAATTCTTGCCGGGGATGATGCCGAACGGCTTGGGACGATCGGTCGGCGGCGGTTGGATGAACACAATCACGTGATGCACCACCGAGGAATCCACGTTGCGGATTTCCGCCGCGCGAATCCATTTATCTTCCTTGAAATTGGTGGGCACCGCGAAGTGCTGGTAGACCACCACGCCCTCGGCGGGCACGGTGAACTCTTCCTCCATCTCGAACACTTGATCCGGCTCGCCGACGTTCCAGCCTCTCGCGAATTTCGGCGCGACCGGAAGATCCTTAGCGTCGCCTTCCTTCGCTCCCGTGTCGACCCACGTCTTGATCGTCTCGATTTGCGCGGTGGTCAGCGTGCGGTCATTGAGGAAATGTCCGTACGTGGGATCGGCGGTCCACGGCGGCATCGTGCGCGCCGTGACTTTCTCGCGGATCGACTTGATCCACGGACGCACTTCGTTGTACGTGATTAGCGACATCGGCGCAACGTTGCCGTCGCGATGGCACGTGACGCAGCGATCGTAGAAAATCGGCGCGACGTCCTTCGTGAACGTGGGCGCCGTAGTGGTCGCCGGTTTGTCGGCGGCGAAAGCCAGCGCCGGCAGCAATAAGAACGCCGGCAGCAACACGATTAGTGCGCGTTTCATCGAGTACTTCCTCCTCGTCGAATGAACCTACTAGCGGTTGCCGCCTTCCATCGTTGCGGCGAGGTGTCTGTTCGGGAGCGCAAACGTGGTAAAGCCGATCATCATCTCTTCCCAGGTTTGATCTCCCCACGTCACATCCTTCGACGGATCTGGATTGAATTTGTTCCCTTTCGAATTGTCAAAATATGCGGTGCACTCGATCCGCGAGCCCTTGGGCACGAGCAACGGTTCCGCCAGGTTGTAGCCGGCTTGCCAGTTGAAGTCGTACTTCGGCACTTCCAGCAGAATTTGCGAGCGGCCGTCGGGCGTCACCAGACGGAACTCGAAGCTCTTGCCGCGCACGTGCATGTGCGGGAACAAACTCATGACGGTCGCGTCTTCGGTAAAGGTCGCCGACGACTCCACCATGTAATTGGCCTCGTTGGCGGGGATCGTGAAACGGCCGTTCAACACGCCCACGTTGCGATCCTCGAATTTCGGCGGCTCGGTGGCAAACCGGAAGCCCACCCGCGTGCGATCGGTGGTGGCATGTCCATTCGGCGTATAGTGAAGTTGGAAAATGAACTCCATGCCCGCCTTGATCAACATTCCGTGACCGGGCTTCATGAACATGGCCTGATCGCCCGGCCCCGACCCGATCAGCAGCGAGCCGAGTTTCTGTTGGACTCGGGCGCGGCTCGGATCGCGGGGCGCCTGCGGCAATCGGCCGAGGTTTGTACGGAGTCCGTCGGGCAGCGAGGGACCGGTCTTGGGATCGTAGATGAACACGATCGCGTGATGGATCACGGCGCGATTCCCCATTTTGATTTCAGCCGCCGTCACCCATTTGTCTTCCGTGAAGTTGCTCGGCACGGTCCAGTGCTGGTATTCCACAACGCCTTCGGCGGGGACGTTGAATGTCTCCGGCATGCTGAAGACCGCATCGGGTTTGCCGATCGACCAGCCGTCGGGATAATCAGGTTGCTTCGGGAGATCCTTGGCGTCGCCTTCTTTGGCGCCGGCGTCGATCCACGCCACGATGGTATCGATGTCTTTTTGCTGCAAGCGGCGATCGTTGGAAAATTTTCCGACGTGCGGATCGGCTTGCCAAGGCGGCATCACGCGCTCGCTGACCTTTTCACGAATCGACTTGATCCACGGCCGCGCACTCTTGTAGTCGAGCAGCGACATCGGTGCGGCCTCGCCGGGACGGTGACAATCGACGCAGTTCTTGTAGAAGATCGGCGCAATGTCTTTGGAAAAAGTCGGAGTGGTGGATGTGGGAGACGCGGCGAATGCCACGCTCGCAAACGTCAACAATAGAGATGCAGTCAGGATCAGACGCTTCATGGAGAATCCCCCGAGGACGAAGTTAACAGCGTTATTCTAAATCACTGCGTACATGATAGCAAGCGGAAAATTGACGCGCGGTCATTCGGGGCTCGCAGCGCTGGGGGAACGCAGCGTTCTGATATCACGGATGGGTGGCTGGCCAAACAAACGGCTGTATTCACGACTGAATTGACTCGCGCTTTCGTATCCAACCTCAAACGCCACGGTGGCCGCATCGACATCGTCGGCGAGCATTCGCGCCCGGGCGGCTTGTAGTCGAATCTGTTTTTGATATTGCAGCGGACTCATTGCCGTGAGCGCCCGAAAATGATGGTGAAGCGTCGAGACCGCCATACCTGCGGCATGCGCTACTTCTTCCACGTGAAGAGGCCTGGCATAGTTGGATCGGATCCAGGCGATCGCCTTTGCCGTGCGATGGCTCTGGTCTCCCAACGTCGCAATGGCCCGCAATCGCGGACCCGCGGGTCCGCGCAGGATTCGATACATGATCTCGCGTTCGATGAGGCCGCTGAGAAACGGGATGTCCTCGGGTTTCGCCAGCAAGTCAAGCAGCCGGCACCAGGCGGCTAGGAATTCTTCCGAAACGCGACCCGTGGACATCGCGGGGCTGTCGTGCGGCGGCGCCAAAGGATGGAACTGCTCGCGCCCCAGAAACTCCCGAACGATCGCGATGTCGAGTTTCAGCGTGACGGCCAGGCAGGGTGATTCTTCGCTCGCTTCGACCACTCTGGCGATGGTTGGCAGATCGAGCGAGGTGAGCAAATATCTCGACGAATCGTAAATCAAGGTCTTGGCGCCAAGCTGAACCTCCTTGCGTCCTTGCGGGATTACAATCACGCTTGGTTCATAGGTAACCGGGCAGCCTGCGGTGGGAGCCGTCCTCCGGTGCAGCGTGAGACGAGGAATGGCGGTTGTCAATTTCTCCGCCGCGCCAATGAGCCGGGCAACTTTCCTGGCTAGTTCAGACGTCAACTCTTGCATCCGGCTCGACGCGCCGGACGGTCTCTTGCTTCGTTTCTTCATGTCGGAAATTCCTTTGCTCCCTCCCAGAATAAGCGGCAATGGCGGTAGAGGCGCAATCGGAAAGACGCGAATCGGCAGGATTAGGCAATCATTGGGCAGGATCGGGATACCGTTGCCGGTCTCGCTCTCCGTATTCTGAATATAGAGGATCAATGCAAGAACGCCAACTTGGAAAAAGCGGAGTTGCCGTATCCGCCTTGGGTTTCGGCTGCATGGGATTGAGCGCCAACTACGGGCCGCCCACCGAGCGCGGAGACGGCATCAAGATCATTCGTGACGCCATGGAACGCGGCGTCACGTTCTTTGACACGGCTGAGGCGTACGGTCCTTTTACGAATGAGCGTCTGGTAGGAGAGGCGCTGGCGCCTTTCCGCGATCGCGCCGTGATTGCCACTAAGTTCGGTTTTGGCATTCATCCGGACGGCACTCGCGATGGCCTCGATAGCCGGCCCGAACACATCCGTCAGGTGGTGGACGCATCGCTCGCCCGTTTGAACGTCGAAGCAATCGACCTTCTCTATCAACATCGCGTCGATCCCAACGTGCCGATCGAACACGTCGCGGAAACTGTCAAGGACCTGATCGAGCAAGGAAAAGTGAAACATTTCGGACTGTCGGAGGCCAGCGCGGCGACCATTCGGCGTGCCCATGCGATTCAGCCGGTGGCGGCGGTTCAAAGCGAGTATTCGCTATGGACCCGCGACATCGAGCAGAACGGCGTGCTCGCCGTGTGCGAGGAGTTAGGAATTGGTTTTGTGCCATTCAGTCCTCTTGGCGCCGGATTCCTGACCGGGAAGATTGCGGCCACCACACAATTCGACCGCACCGATTTTCGTAACCAGTCTCCGCGCTTTACACCGGAGGCGCGGGCGTCCAATCAGTCGCTGGTCGATCTTCTGAATCGCATGGCAAAAACAAAGGACGCGACGGCGGCCCAGATCGCCCTCGCCTGGCTACTAGCTCAGAAACCGTGGATCGTGCCGATCCCTGGAACGCGGAAGATCGAGCGCCTTGACGAGAATCTGGGCGCCGCCGACATCCGACTCGCTCCGGATGATCTACGCGAAATCGAAGACGCCGCTGCGAAGATTACGATCCAAGGCGCGCGGCTTCCCGAGGCCGTTCTCAAGATGTCGGAGCGCTGAAATCGCGCCAGGAGACTTTATGATAACGCTCACGATTAATGGAAAGCCGCGACCGTTTAGCGGTGATCCCGAAATGCCGCTGCTGTGGGTGCTCCGAGACGAGTTCAACCTGAAGGGCGCCAAATTCGGCTGCGGCATGGGCCTCTGCGGTGCGTGCACCGTTCACGTCAACGGCGAGCCGGCGCGATCCTGCCTGATGACGGCAGCGGAGATGTCCGGTAAATCGATCACGACCATTGAAGGCCTTTCGGTGGATGGTTCCCATCCGGTGCAGTTGGCGTGGGAGGCGATCGATGTACCACAGTGCGGGTATTGCCAGGCGGGTCAAATGATGACAGCGTGTGCTTTGCTGGCAAAGACGCCGAATCCGAACGATGTGGAAATCGATTCCGCGATGAGCGGCAATCTTTGCCGGTGCGGCACGTATCGAAGGATCCGAGCGGCCGTGCACCAGGCCGCGGAACTGGGCAAGGTGCGGAAATGAAGATCAACCGACGCTTCTTCTTGCGTGCCTCCGTGATTGCCGGCGGCGGTTTTATGGTTGGGTTGCATCCCATTGCCAAATTGAAGGCACAGGGACCTCCTGGTGCAAACCAACCGTTGTCACCGGCGGATTTCGTCAGCATCTCATCGGACGGTATTGCGACGATCGTCGCGAAAAATCAGGAGTTGGGACAGGGCGCGCTGAATCTGCTGCCGATGATGATTGCCGAAGAACTGGATGTTGACTGGAAGACCGTTCGAGTCGTGCGCTCCGGTGTGGGACCGCAGTATGGCGGGCAGATCACCGGCGGAAGCACCGCCACGCCTTCAAATTGGGAGCCCATGCGACGGATTGGAGCCGCCGCGCGGCAGATGATCGTCGCCGCCGCGGCGCAAACCTGGGGCGTGGCGGCTGAAGAGTGCTCTACCGCGTCGGGCGTCGTCTACCACCGTGCCTCCAGCCGGTCGCTCCGCTACGGCGAACTCGCGGCCAAAGCCGCGACCATGCCGGTACCCGCCTTTACATCCCTCAAGCTCAAGGACCCGAAGGACTACAAGATTATCGGTACCACGACGGCCGGCATTGAGACCAAAGAAATCCTCACCGGCAAGCCGATCTTCGGCATCGATGTGACCGTCCCGGGAATGCTCTACGCCTCGTTTGAGAAAACTCCGGTGCTCGGCGGTAAGGTCGTCAGCGCGAACCTCGACGCGATCAAATCGATGAAAGGCGTGAAGCACGCTTTTGTCGTGGAGGGCGTTCCGATGGCGAATCCCTACCCGAATTATCTCTTTGAGGGACCCGGATTCGAAGCGGGCGTGGCGATTGTCGCCGACAGTTGGTGGGCAGCCCAGTCCGCGAGAAAGAAGCTCGAAGTGAAGTGGGATTTCGGCAAGTGGGCAACGCAAGAGAGCGAAGCAAATGCTCGGAGAGCGGATGAACTGGCCGCCCAACCTGCCGGGCGAACGTTGCGCAAGGAAGGGGATCCGGAAGCGGCGTTCCAGCGTGAGGACGTCAAGGTGGTGCAAGCGCGTTACGAGTTTCCCTTCATCGCTCACGCCACGCTGGAGCCGCAGAATTGCACGGCGCACTTCAAGGACGGCAAGATGGAGATTTGGTCGACGAGCCAGTTCCCAGCGCCGGGCCGCACCACCGTGGCCCGGTTGTTGGGAATTCCTGAAACCGACGTCACGCTTCATATGGTGCGGGCCGGCGGTGGATTCGGGCGCCGCGCGTACAACGATTCGATGTGCGAAGCGGCGTGGATTTCGAAAACGGTGGGCGCCCCTGTCAAACTGCTGTGGAGTCGCGAGGACGACATCCGCCATGACTACTATCGCTGCGGCGGCTTTCAGTACTTCAAGGCGGCGATCGACCGCGGCGGAAAACTCCTCGCCTGGAAGAACCACTTCGTAGCCTATGGCGAAGGAGACGCTTTCGTTCATGATGGCGGCTTTAACGCGGGTGAGTTTCCCGCCGGCTACGTCGAGAATCTTCTGGTGCAAGCCTCGAAAATGCCGCTGGGTCTAAAGACCGGCGCGCTGCGGGCCCCGGGTTCCAACAGCATTGCATGGGTAATGCAGTCGTTTATCGATGAAGTCGCGCACGCCGCCGGTGCGGATCCCGCGCAGTTCCGCCTCGCCCTGCTCAAGAAGAGCACCGCGGGAACGGCTCCTGTCGATCCGAGAGCGAGGGCTTTGAACCCGGCGCGAATGAGCGGCGTCCTTCAACTCGCGATGGAGAAATCGGGTTGGGGCCAACGGACACTTCGGCCCGGCGCGGCGCTGGGAATCGCGTTTCACTTCAGCCATGGCGGCTACTTTGCCGAGGTCGCCGAAGTGGCCGTTGACGCGAAGAAGCAAGTCACTGTCAACAAGGTCTGGGTCGTGGGAGACATCGGTAGTCATGTCATCAATCCCAGCTCGGCGGAGAATCAAGTCCAAGGCGCGGTCGTAGACGGACTGAGCGAAATGATTCAGGAAATCACGCTCAAGAACGGACACGTCGTGCAATCGAACTATCACGACCACTCGATGCTGAGAATGCCGCAAGCGCCGGCGATCGAAGTGAGCTTTCTAAAAACGAACAATCCCCCCACGGGACTCGGCGAGCCGGCCTTGCCGCCGATCCTTCCAGCCGTCGCCAACGCGATATTTTCGGCCACCGGCGAACGGATTCGAACGTTGCCCATGACCAAGCAGGGCTTTCGTTTCGCCTAGCGCGACGCGACTGCCGAAGTCGCGCCCGGATGGATCGCGCGAAAGCAGGCAAGTTCGTGTCTGGTGGAGAAAATAGCTGAGCAGGCGGAACCCCCTTGCTCTGATACAACCTGATCATCGGCCGGCACGGTTACACGCTATCGATAACTCGCCGACCGCCACTAGTCGGTTGCCGGTTGGAAAAAGATCTCTCGCACCTCGCCCCGCCCGCGAGTGGCCCCGATGCTTTTGCGCGCCCATGCCACAGCTTCGTCCATGTCGGCGCATTCCAATATCCAAAACCCGCCGACGTGTTCCTTGGTCTCCAGATACGGCCCGTCGGTGATGAGGATTCCGCCATCGGCCTGCGCTCGCAGCGACTTCGTGGCCCCAAGGCCGCAAGCGAATTTCCTGACGCCGGCAGCAATCATCTCTTTGTTGAGCGCGTGGATCGCGCGGCCCACCGCTTCGTCCATTTGGGACGGGTCGAAGTCGTCGGGGACGTAACCATTAACTAAAAATTGCGGCATTTGTCTTCTCCTGGATTGGTTTTCCGGCAGGCTCGTTGTCCTGCCTTCACTATAACGTCGAACGACGGGACCGAAATTCGACAAGTCACCCCAAGTTTTTTTGCGTCGTCTCTATTGTTGCCGCTGTTGAACGATAAGCTGGAATTCGGAAACCAAGACTCTATCGACAAGGCATTCTTGCTCGCTGCTCCGCGAGCGTCATCTATCGGCCCGGCTTCGCTTTCGGATCAGCGTCGGCGCCCACGTAGACGCACGCATCCGCCATCTGGCCGAGAGTCAGAGGACTTCCCTGAAAGATGCTCCTGCATCCGCCGGGGCCGCGGCAGTTAAATATTGTCCTGCCCATGAACTCCTCGGCTTTGAAGTCTCGAAACGGCAAACGCTGCAGCGGCACCAGTACGGGGCGGTCCGGCGTCTTCAGAGCGCGGTCGAACTTTCCATAGTCGGGATCGGGGCCCGCGGTGGCTCCTGGCGGAATGGCTAGATGGCCGCCCAGGGGAATCACCGCCAGAGTTCGACCGGGGTACTCGCGTTCCAGCATCCTCACGATTCCGATATCTTGGCCCATGCCGGAAAGGTAATCCGGCGGCATCGTCCGATAGAAGTGCCCGGCGCCATAAATCACCAAGGCCTTCCCATGCTTCTGAAGCACTTGCTCCTTCAGAACGGAGAAGGCGGCGGTCTCACGGCTACGGCTGTCTCCGGGTCCGGGATCACCGCCAAGGACGCGAATTCGCGCGCCGGCAGGCAGCCTGGAATTGACGTCGCGGACGGCCGCGAGAAACTCCGCGTAAACCGGTTGGTTCCAGACTCCGTTGCTGGCTGATGTTGTGGTCTTCCAGACCTGCTCCAACTGGGCACTGGATACATTCTCGCCTCGAATATAACGGTCCAGGGTCGGCTGCTCCGTCGTGCTGCCGAACTCCACGACGACGTAGCGCACTTTCTTGACGAAGTCGGGATGACGAACCACGGCGATTCGCAGATCGGTATCGATTCTCCAGCGGTGCGTCTCGCCTAAGGCGACAATGTCGGCTTGATCGAATACGGAAACCAGGGTCCGGGCAATCCCGTCAATCCCGGCAGACTCGTCGGGCAGGCGCATCTCCAGCCGTTGGCCAAGAAGACTGGTGGCGAAAAGCAGTGGGGCTAGCCAAGTTTTCATTCTGTTCCCTTTGGTTTCGTTTTCCAGTATAGATCCTTGACGGTGAGTGTGCAGAGTTGTCGCCCGCCGGCTCGCCCGCGGTCCCGAAGGAAGGAACGAGGACAGACTAGACGTTCGAATTGCGATTCCGCCGATTTCCGGCGGTAGGTGGATTTATCAACAGCGATCCCTCAACCCCCTTGTCCAGTGAGTCTTTGCGCTTTTCAATGTTGGCGTTCGGTCCTGTGTGTCAGAATGGCGCAGCCTCCCGAAAAACGCAGTCGCACTGTTCCGCCAGTTCAGTTTTCCGTCGGCGTCTTCTCCGCGTGATCGACCACTAAAACGTCGACCATCTCTTTGCCGTCCTCGACCTTCAGACCCAACCCTTGCAAGAGCTTGATCGCCGCGCTGGCCGCGTCCATCTGGTCCTTCTGATTCACGGACGCAACGGAGGCCATATCGAGGCGGACGTCGTAGCGCCCCTTCAGTCCAGTCGAGTCGACGACGGGGCGGCCCAGCATTTTCGAAAACTGCCCGGCTAGGTCAGCTATTGAAATGCGCTGGATCAGTCGTGCATCTTTGTCTCGCGCCATGACCACAGGACCCTCGGTTGTGGATTCCGAAAATTTCGGCCCGCCCTTCGCCAGCGTCAATACATACACGGGCATCTTTCTCTGTTCGACATGCGCCCGAACGCCCATGCGTTCCGAGAGGAGGGTCCGCAACATCAGATAGAGCTGTTGGTCCTTCACGGGTTCAGCGGTCTTCGCAACGATATCCAGTTGAACATCGTTCAGCCAGTCCGGGCCGATGAGTTGATACAACCCCATTCGATACGCCTCCAGAATGCAGCCGCGCAGCGTCAACCCCCGGGTTGTGAGCGAGTTCGGCGTCGTTTGAAGCCGGCGGCCCGGGACATTCACGCTTTCCGGACTGGAGAGCCGTATGGAAGCGGTATCGAACGCTGGCGGCGATACCGGCGCCTGTGCAAAGCAGCGTACGCTGACGAAAACAACAAGCAAGTGAGCAGCTTTTTTCATATTCGATGAAATCCCCCCAGCTCGTTTTATGAATCTTGCGTCTGCGTAATTCGACAGGCCGTCGCGAACATTGCCGCCGACAGCAAAATCATGATCGTCATGCCGAACCAGGGAAGCGGTCCCCCGATGCCCGCCACGCGATCCCAACCTCCGCCGATGTCTGACAAAGGCGCCAGCCCGTAAGGACGAAGGTGCTGCCAAGTGGAATCGACCGCCGCTTGCAACATCAAGACAAGCCAGCAGGTCGCAGGCGCCGTATAATCTCCCCGCATGACAACAGACAGGAAAAACGATAAGGCAAAAATGTAAGTGCCGTAGGCGAACCAGACAACGAAAAAGCGCAGGGCCTCCTCGATCGGATAGGACTGGTGCACAAACGGGGAGAGCAAAGGCGTCAGCAAGCCCGGCAACATTGCTAGGACGGCCAACTCGGCGAGCCCAACCGCAAACCGGGTGCCGACCAACCTGTTGCGGCTGACCGGAAGAGCCAGCGTGAGCACAGCGGTATGGTTTGCGCGTTCCCGCCGCAGACCGCCGAGTCCTAAGAAGATCGCCGGTATTAGGAACGCGAGCTTACCTTGGCCGTAAATCGTATAGCGGACGTAATGGATATACGTTGACGCGCGCGCTCGTCCGGAGAACAAGCCTCCCCCGTCTTCTGGCCGGTAAAACACGATGCTGAGGACGCACCAAGCCGCCATTGCCAACAAAGCGCACAAGAATCTGGCTTGGCTTTCCCGCCACGCTTTATAAGAGAGCATCATTATGCATCCTTTACCGTTTCGAGGAACACTTCGCGCAAGGTCATAGGCGCAACGTCGATGGACACCGCGTTTAGGGCACGAGCCTGTTCAACGATCGCGTCGGCGTTCTTACTCGCATGGATAACCATCTGCCGGCCGGCGAACCGGACCTGCTCGACGCCCAGCATGTGAAACACATAGTCGGGAGGCACTCCCGCAAAGCCCAACGTGATCCGCCGGTGATCCTGGCGGATCTCGTCCATCGAAAGATCGGCCGCCAGTTTGCCATGAGTGATAATGCAAACGCGATCGGCAATGCGTTCGACCTCCGCAATCTGGTGCGAGGAGAAGAACACAGTTGTCTCCTCGGCGGCGGCCGCCCCGAGCGTTCCAAGCAGTTCTTCGGTCGAAACGGGATCGAGTCCTCCACTCGGCTCATCGAGAATCAGAAGCTCCGGACGCCGCGCCAATGCCAGGAGCAGCGCCAATTTCGTGCGCATGCCTTTGGAAAGATTCCTGACCTTCTGCTTCGCCGGCAACTCATATTCGGCCTGGAGGCGGCGCGCCGCCTCCGGCCGCCAGTCGCGGTAAAACGAGGACGTGAAACAGATCAACTCGGCGATGCTCATATAGCCGTACAGCTCTTTATCCTCCCCCACGAACGCGACCCGGCGGCGGATCTCGAGACTCTCTTTGGCATCATCAATCGGGCGCCCGAGCACGGTCCCACTTCCTTCGGAAGGACGAATCATGCCCAACAGCATCTTGATCGTGGAGCTTTTGCCCGCGCCGTTCCGGCCGAGAAACCCGGTAACGCGGTGACGTGTCACCCTAAGATTCAGCCGAGAGACAGCCTCGACGCGGCCATATTGTTTGGTCAGATTCTGCGTCTCGATGGCATATTCGTTGCTCATTCGTCACCCCGCGATCGTGCCTGCGCCGGGTAGAAAAGCTCTGCCTCGAAGAGCCGGCTGATCTCCTCCGCGGTGAAGCGTTCCTGTCGAAGGGTTTCCACCAGGGCGTGAACTCGCTCCTGAGCGGAACGGAGTTTCTCGGATCGCGATTTACCCCCGCTCCTAGCCGCGACAAAGGCGCCGGAGCCGTGTCGTATTTCGAGCAGGCCTTCATGCTCCAGCTCCGCGTAGGCTTTGGCCACGGTGGTATGACTGACGACTATTTCTTCCGACAGCGTGCGGATGCCGGGCAATTGGTCTCCCTGGCGGAGTACGCCCGTATCCACGGCATGCCGAATCTGTTGCATTAACTGCAAGTAGAGAGGCTGGCCCGCTTGCGGATTGAGTCGGAAGAGCATGCTGTGAACTGTACTGGTGTTAGCGTACAGTAGGACTCACCGCAGGGCAAGCGAAATCTCTCAAAGGCGCGAGAGGCAGCGGCCTCCCGCTTGGATTCATTTCACTTGCCTGCGTCCCCTTGTGTCAGAATCGTGACTCATGCCTTTGACCTCTGGCTCGCGCGTCGGACCCTACGAGATCCTGGCCCCGCTCGGCGCGGGCGGAATGGGCGAGGTGTACAAAGCGCGCGACACCAAACTGAATCGTGACGTGGCGATCAAAGTTTTGCCCGCGGCCTTCGCGCAAGACAGCGATCGCATGGCGCGTTTCCAACGCGCAGCGCAAGCGCTGGCGGCGTTGAACCATCCCAACATCGCGCAGATTTACAGAATGGAAGATGCTGCACTGGGAGTCTTGACGAACGTACCCTCACTCGAAGGTATTTTTGCGCAGCTAGCTTTAAAGGAAGATCCGAGTCGAACGACAGCCGAGTTAGCCGAGGTCATGAAGTTATGATTCCTGGGGCCGGCGGCGAAGCAAAGTCACCAACGCGCTCGGCGTTACAAACCTGGCTCGAACGTTTCTTGGGTAAACAGTCTTATCTGTTGGCGCGCCACTTCCTGAACCGGTACATGGAAACAGATGTTGCCGATGCAGATGGCGATAGTTCCCTGACTGCCGCGAACATTCTGGTCATTCTCGGACTGCCCGGCTTGATTTATACAATTGGACTCTTGCCCAAGTATTCCTTCGGCGCGGGCGCCTACGGGTCCGCAGGCTACAACGCAGCATCTCTTCCAGACAAGTTTTTGTTCATCACGTTGACAATGGTCGTCATTGGTCTCTTCACGATTCTCCGCTGGGATACATTGTTCCCGGACCGTTTCGATTTCTTTGCCCTAACCCCGCTACCCATCCCGCCGAGCAGGATATTCTGGACCAAGACATTATCTCTGGGAGTAATGATCTCGATCCTGGCGCTTGACATCAATGTTGCGCCCTCGATTGTTTACCCTTGCATCGTGTTCTGGAAGGGTTCGCTAGCAGACGCGGCGCGAATGGTGGGCGCGCACTTCGTCACGGTCATGGCCGCATCGTTGTATGTTTTTCTGTCTCTGTTGGCGATACACGGGACGTTACTCAGCTTGCTGGGACATCGGTTCTATCGATGGGTCTCGCCGTTTGTGCAGTTCGGGCTGCTTGTTTGGGTAGGGCAGCAGTTCGTGCTCGTCCCAAAACTTAAGGAGCTGCTGCAGCACGACAGAGGCGGAGCGGTGCTCGCGCTGTCGCCCGCATTGTGGTTCATCGGACTCTACCAGACACTTCTCGGCGACACGGACCCGCAGTTCCACGCGCTGGCTCGGCAGGCGGCAAGCAGTCTCGGATATGCAATTGCAGTCGCCTGTGTGGCCTATTCGGTTGGGTATTCGCGGCATCTGCGTAGGACGCTAGAAGACAAACAGGATCACGCAAGAGCTTCATGGAAGCCCATTCGTGGGGCAGGGGCAGCGATAAATCACTTGTTGCTGCGCGAGCCGCAGGAACGAGCGTCTTTTCATTTCATCTGGCAGACGGTGATTCGCAATCCGATGCATCGCCTATTCCTCATGGCGTACGCCGGCGTAGGTGTAGCCGTGGTCGTAGAGTCGCTTGCTGCGCTGATGGCAGGCACTGGCGAAAATGCGCCGCGCGATGTCACCGTCGCGCTCTATTCGCTTCCGCTCTCATTGTCGTTCCTCCTGCTTACTGGATTCCGCCTGATCTTCACGCTTCCAGTGGAAATCGGCGCTAATTGGGTTTTCCGTCTCACCGGGGACCAGCGACCGGATCTGGTGCTTGCGGGAGTGCGGAAGGCGGTTCTTGCGATCATTGTCATTCCGATGCCCATCGCTGTTGCTGCGACTTTCGCGCACCGTTGGGGACTTAGAGCCGCCTTGGAGCAAGCGCTTTATGTCGGCATACTTTCGTGGATCTTAATGGAGGTATTGCTCTGGGGTTTCGCGAGAGTCCCATTCACGTACGTTCGTGGTTCTGGATCAATCAATCTTCCCATCGTTGTGTCCCTATTTCTCGTGGCCTTCATACTCTACGCTCGCGCGCTTGCCTTACTGGAGTATTGGCTGATGCTGGCTCCATGGAGGATGTTGGGATTCCTAGCCGCAGCCGCCATCGTTCTCGCGATCTGGTCGGGATTCAGAAACCGCTATTTGGCCACTAGCGTTCGATTGACGTTTGAAGACCGGCCGGATCCGGTAGTGAGAACGCTAGGAATCGGTTAGGGTCGCTTGAGCTCTGATCGGTTCGCCGGAATGTAGTCGCCGGCGCACTCGCGCTGCTAGGCTGGATGGAGCGCCAAGGAGGGTATTAGTTTTCTCCTCGAAGAGTGCGTTTGTGCGGCATGGCCGTACTGGGGCCAGTCAAGAGCGCCGTGGGGTTGCGGACTTCAATGCAAGAGTTCGCGTCTGCTGGAGTAAAATAATGGGCAGGCCGAACCCCCGATGAAAATGCCACCTCGTTTGATGTGTGTCGTGTTGTTGGGCGTATCGTTGTTCGCATCGGCGCAAGATCAGCCGCCGCAGTCCGCGCCGCCAGGCGCGACGGGCGCAACACAGGCGCAAGGCAGGACCAGCCAGCGCGCCGCCGACATCGGTTACGACGCGCTCGTCGCGCGCCTCGATAATCGCGATCCCGTGGTGCGCCGCGAAGCTTGCAAGAAACTCGGTGAACTCGGCGACCGCCGCGCGACCGAGCCGCTGAGCCGCATGGTGCGCGATCTCGACGAAGAGACGCGCTACCGCGCCGTCGAGGCGCTCGGCGGAATGCTCGACCGCAAGGCGATCCCGGCGTTTTCCGATGCCACGCGCGATCCCTCGCGCCGCGTGAAATTGTCGGCCATCGAAGGAATCGTGACGCTTTACGCCACGCCGCCCTCGAGCTCCAACAGTTTGACCGCGCCGATCACCAACGCATTTCATCACGCCATCGATTTGTTCCGCCAAGCGCCCGACGATTTGATCGTGCCGCCGGGAACGCCCGTCGATCCCGGCGCGATCGCCGCGCTGGGCGCGGCGGTGGGCGATCCCGACGACGAAACCGCGCGCTCGGCCGCGCGCGCCGCGGGAGTTTTACGCGGAACGGGCGCGGTGCCGGCGATGTCGCAAGTTTTATTTCACGCGCCTCCATCGGTGAAGATCGAAATCATGAAGGCGTTTCAGAAAATTCGCGACCCCCGCGCGATCCCCGATGTGGCGCGTTTGCTGAAGTCGAACGACAAAGGCACGCGCGCGCAAGCGTGCTACACGCTCGGACTTCTCGGCGCCAAGGATCAAATTGGTCCGCTGCAAAAGGTTTATCAAGAGGATCGCGACAAAGACGTGCGTCACAGCGCGTTTGAAGCGATTTCCTTGATGCCCGAGCCGCAGCACGCCGAGTGGTTCTTGAAATTCCTCGACGATCCCGACGATCGCATGCGCGAATTCGCCGCCGACGGGTTGGGGCGCGTGCCGAATTCGGCCCTGCCCGCGGGCGCGGTGGAAAAAATCGCCACGCGGCGCGCCGGGGAGAAGCGCGAGCGCGTAAAACTGGCGCTGGCGTTTGCGCTGGCCGCGCATGGAGAAGACGGGATGCTCGCGGAGTTGATGCAGTCGCTCGATTCCACGCTGCATCGCCAGTACGGCATCGCGTATCTCACCGAACTCGGGCGCGACGCCACGCGTTTGCCGAAGTTTTATCCTTACTTGAAATCCGAGAAGACCGATATTCGCCGCTACTTGTGCGAAGTGCTCGCGGCGATCGCCAATCCCGCAGCCCTGGAGTACGTGCGTCCGCTGATCCACGATTCCAAAGACGATGTGATCACCGAAGCGATCCGCACGGTGCAGGTTCTCGAGCGGTATCAAAAATAGACCTCACCGCGGATGAACGCAGAAGAACTCGGACAGGGCACGATTTATCTGCGTTCATCTGCGTTTATCTGCGGTAAGGTTTTCTTCGACCCCACAGCCAATTCGCCACCGCGACCGCCGACACTCCCGCGATGATCGCGATTTCCGTGCGTCCCAAGCGGAAAATCATCGCCACGCAAAAGAGCAATCCGATTCCCGCGAAAATCAGTCCACCTTTCATTCGAAACGCCGGGCGATCCGGTTGGCGGCGGCGTAACACGGGAAGCGCGATGCAAATGGCGCTGTAGATAAACAATCGCCCGACGGCGCTCAGCGACGCGTTCCAGCGAAAATCGTTCACGGCGGCGAGCGCCCACACCAGCGACGAGTAAATCACAATCGCCAACCATGGCGTGCGGAATCGCGGATGCACGGCCGTGAGAAATCTTGGGAAGTCGCCACCGTCGGCCAGAGCAAAAATGAGTCGCGGCGTGTTCAGCACCGACGACGTGATGTTGCCGCCGACGGAAATCAACGCGCCGAGCGCCATGAAGGCGGCCGCGCGCGGGCCGGCGATGATTCCCGCGGCGTCGGCCAGCGGTCGCGGGCTGAGCGACCCGCTGGGCAGGACGGCCTGCGCGACGATTTGATTCAATAGGTAGATGGATGCCGCGGCGGCGAGCGCCGTGAAGAGGGCGAAGGGTACGTCGCGCCGGGAGTTTTTGGTTTCGCCTTGCGCCATGAGCGCGCCTTCGAATCCGCCGAACGCGAAAACCAGCAGCAGGATCGCCTCGTCCCACTTGACGGCCGGCGCCGTGCCGTGGGGAAGTTGCGCGCTGCCTCCGTTGTGCGCGGCCAGGAAAAAAACTCCCACTCCGATGAACAACAGCAGCGGAACCAGTTTGGCCGCCGCGAAGAAATTGCTGAGCTGCGCGCCGCCGCCGACGCCGCGAATGTTGATCGCCGCGATTCCGCCGATGATCAGCGTGAGCACCAGGAGCCTCGCGGCGCCGCCGCCGGCGGGCTTCCAGAATTGCGCCATGTAGAGGAGAAAAACGTTGGCGTTCGCGGCGGACCCGGTGAGTCGCACGAGCCACGCGAGCCAGCCGATCTCGACGCCGGCGAATCTTCCGAAAGCCTCGCGCGCGTAGAGGTAGGGACCGCCCGCTTGATCGAATTGCGACGCCACTTCCGCGGTAGCCGCCATGATGGCGCCGATTCCGGCGGCGGCCACGATGTACGCGACGGGCGCCCACCATCCGAGGAGCGCGGAAATGTCGGTCGGAAGTTTGAACACGCCTGATCCGATGATCAGGTTGAGCACCAGCGTGAAGAGACTCCAGCGGCCGATGGCGCGGACCAGTGGTGTCGATTTCGCAGACAACGGCATCACGACAGGTTGTCACAATTCTGCAGGAATCGGCTATACTTGAAAAGTTAGCAAGCCCGCAACGGAGAGGTGGCCGAGTGGCTGAAGGCGGCGGTTTGCTAAACCGTTGTAGGGGCTAATACCTCTACCGAGGGTTCGAATCCCTCCCTCTCCGCCAGAATTCTAGAGTCTCCTGAGCAGTAATTTTGATTCCAGCGTAACTAACCCTCTTGCTTGGAGCGCTCTCGGGAAGCTATTCTCCCAGTTTTCATCCAAAACTAACCCAAGACTGGACTGTAGGTGCGCTATCGAGATCAATTTGGCGCTCACTCTGTCCGGATCTCAATCACAGCAACCGTATGGGCGTCCAAGTCCACAGCAAGATCCTTCGCGTAAACGAGCGGTCGCGTGACCGGCGCAATGGCATTTGGATTCTCGAGTGATGCGGAGTCCTTTAGCCCGGCACTGATCGTGTACAGCTTCGCTACAGCCTTCGCGGGAACGCCCGATCCCTGTAGTCGCACAAGCAAGGCGTTCTGTTCCGCTCCGTAGTTGACGGCCTTGATTACGATCCGCCGGCCGTCGGCGCTTCGCGTGGCGATGGCATCCACCGTACCGGGCATCCAGTCCTCGGGCTTCGTGGTCGAGATCTCATCGAACAGCACTTTCCGGTCGGGAACATCCCGGAAGGCGCCGCTGGTGGAGGCCAAATACCGTTCCGCATAGTGCTGGCGAAAGAGCCTTTCCACTGGGTAGGCCGAACCAGGGAACCAGGAGACGTGGTCGTGATAGATGAGCGATGTCCATGTAGGATCGTCCGTGGTGTTCCGCATGAGCAGGGCCGGGCAACTCATGGTCAAGCCCGGACTGAGCTCTTCGTAGAGAATCAGACTGCCGGCCGCATGGAGTCCGGCCCGCCAATCGTAGGTGCGTGATAAGTTCCACTCCAAGACGCCGATCTCGATCTTCGGATGCGCCGAAGTCCGAATGTAATCCCGCAGCTTCGAGAGAGAATCGCGGATGCGCCTCAGACCGGTCTCGAAGTGCTCAGGCTCGTACTCGTAGTTGTGAACTCCCAGGACGTCGAAGTTCTTTCCGGCAAGATCGATGACCTTCTGGCTCCAGACCATGTCGTTGGACCGCTTCTGTCCACACGCCACGATTCGTGCGTGGGGAACGATGGCGCGCAACCGGCTGCCGTAAGTGTTCACAATTTCGGAATACCTCTCCGGCGTGAAGCCGTTGTTCATGGGCTCGTTGTCAATCTGGAAACACCGGGCACCGTAGGGCTCGGGATGCCCGTTGGACGCGCGCAGGCGGCCCCATTTCGTGGTCGGCGGATCATTCAGGTAGTGAACCCAGTCTATGGCGTCCTGAACCTGCTCGGAATCTGTTCCGGGCGCCGCCAATACGATAAGCGGCTCGGTGTTCAGCTTCCCGCAAAGAGCCATAAACTCCTCAGTACCGAAACCGTAGTAATCCGAGTAGCCGCCCCAAACCATGTTGGGATGGTATCGGCGCGAGACAAGGGGGCCGATGCCGTCCTTCCACTTGTAGGTGGAAGCAAACGAGCCTCCAGGCCAACGGATAAACGGCGGAGCGAGATCTCGCAAAGCCTGCAGCAGGTCGGGACGGAGCATGCCTTCGCGACGGACATCCGCGCGCATTAGAGAGACGAAGTCGAGCAGTAGCGTTCCACTGCCCGACGCGACGATTTCCACTAGCGCCTGGGTGTCCCGCACGGCACTGGAGAAGGAATAGGGGACTTCCTGCCAGCCGGTGCCGTTGAGCGCAAGGGGAACCGACGCAATCGCGTCGCCCTTGGAGCTTACAACTCGAAGCGTCATCTGCGGCGAGCCTTGCTCGCGTCTGACCCACAGCGAGCCGTCGTACTCCCGCCCCGCATCGACGTAGAGTCGGCCTTGCCGGATCCCAGCACGGCCTCCATCGACGCGGAGTCGCACGCTCTTCTTTCCGTTCTTAAACTCCACGTCCGCGAGCTCGACGCTGCCGCGGTCCGCGAACGATCGCCAGTAGGTTTTGAAATCCTCACCCTCGAATCCGCAGCCTTGAATCTGTTCGGCGAACAGCCCGTCCTCCACAGAATGGTTGATGTGCTCGAGGAAGTGCCCATAGATCCGGCGGTCGATGGGAGCCGTGACGCGGTCCGTATCGACGAGCAGCACGGCGACTCTCGGCGGCCCCACAGCCGGAGCGGCGCTGGAAAAAAATCGACTCGACGCGACTAGACGCCCGCGGCGCCGGCTGCGATCGAACCTATGAGAAAGGCGCGTCTATTCATTCCAGCACGTTCATTCCAGGACGCACTCGACTGTTGCGCCTTGCTTGGGAAGACTGGCGCGTATTGTCTTCGACTTGTCGCCGCTCTTGATTTCGATTTCGTAATCGCCTAGGAAACCGTGGGTTGTGAAAGCACCCGACGCCGCAGTCTTCCCATCCGCATTCGTCCACCATCGCTTGAAGACGAGGTCTTGGTACACTTCACCGTTCGGCTTCAGCGACCAGTCGCGCCGGAACATCGCGCCCCTCGGTTTCCAATGGGCGCCCTCCCAGAAGCCCCACATCAGGAACGCCTTCACGGAAGGCTGGCTGAAAGCGGCGGTCATAAAGTCGCGAGTGTAATCGCGCTGCGTGGCTTCATCGGAAGTATCGATGTCGAATTCGGTGATTTCCAATTCCTTGCCGAACGCCGCAAAACGATCGAACCGTTTCATCAGTTCGTCGATCGGCGTGACGCGCGCGGGGAAATGGGATTGCAGCCCGATTCCGTCGACAGGCGCTCGCTCGTCGATCAGGTACTGAATGGTCGCGGCGTAGTCGTCCTGGTGCGCCTTGTCCTCGCCTTCGAGGATGTTGAAGTCGTTGATGTACAGCTTCGCTGCCGGATCGCCGGCGCGCGCCGCGTTGAACCAATCCACCATGGCGTGGCGGCCGAGAATATCCATGAAATCGTGATTGGTGAACGTTTCGTTGATCACGTCCCAGTCGACGAGCCGTCCACGGAACGCGGCTGTCGTCTCGGCGATGTGGTCGGTAATGACCTTAGCCAGTGCGGCGGGGTCGCCCTTGGCGTCCTGCGCGTCTTTCACGTTTGTGTTGTTCCAAGACGGCCACACCAAGTTGTGACCGCGGACATTCAGCCCGCTCTCTCGCAGCCAGTCCACGGCGGCCAGCGTCGATGGTCGAGATTCCACGCGGGACCACTGCGGCCATTTCATTTCGTTTTCCATCACCGCGAAATTGAATAGCCGAACGATCTCCTGTTTGTATTTCGCCAGATTCTCCGCGCTCAGTCGCTGGCTCGAAAGGGCGGTCGCGTTGACCGCCGTGCCGAAGAGAAACGCGTGTTTGCGCATCCGGACCGCCACCTGCGCTCCCCGAACCGGCCGGCCGGCTTTGTCTTTCACGATGACGGTGAGATCGCCTTTGCGAATCTTCTCGATCCGCGCTTCGGCGGCATTGCGCCAGGCGGCGTTCGGCTCGTCGCCCTGGTATCCGAGCTTGGTGAACGGCAGGTCGGCGACTTTCTTGTCCGTTCCGTAATCGATGAGCTCGATACCGCCGATCTCTACGATCTGCTCTCGCATTCCGAGCGTGAAGAAAACTTCGGCCTCTCCCTTTTCATAAGCCCGCGCCAGTGCGAAGGGGAATTGCACCTTTTTCCATGACGCGCCGGCGATGGCCGCGGCATTCAGCGCCGGGCCGAAGAACCCTCCTCTTCCACGTCCCGGTCCGGGCGCGCCGGTGGCTCCTGCTGCCTGCGGTGGCGGTCCGCCACCGCCTACCAGCGTCGTGCGGAATCCTGCGTCGAGCGTGGCTTCTCGTGCCGCGCCGGATCGCATCCAAAAAGAAATCATCAGGACGTCACCGCTGGCCGTCGCGGCTGCCGTCGGTGCGGAGATCTGCACGTCGGTGGACCGTTGCGGTTTTGGGCTCACTTCAATGCGAAGGGCGCTCGAGAACGGCTGGCCTCTTACAGCCACCGAGGACATCTTTGCAAACTCCCCGGCAGCGCTGCTCAACGTAAATGCGGACGCGGAGTCCGCCGGCAGAAGTGTCGTTGCTCCCGTTTGGGCATGTGCCGCGCAGGTGATGGCAGCGAATCCGGCGCTCAGGATGGCAGTTCGTAATCGATTCATGAGATGGGTGTGAAACGGAGTTCATCCGCCGCGAGAAATTCGCCTTCTCTCGGACCGGAGAACTCGATATATGCGATGCGCGCGGCGTTTACTGTCAGCGCAAAGATGGGCACGGGATCACTTGGCGCTTTCCGCGCGGGAGCGGATGCGAGACTGGCGCGGTCCACTAACTTGCCGTCTTGGTCGAATGCCTCAAGCACAGCCGGCACTCCGGTCGAACCCCACAGGGAGACTGTGACGGAACGAACGGGCGTGGGAAACGTTGCTCGCACGGGAATCGGCTCGGTGGCCATCGCGCAGAGAATGCCTTTCCGTCCCGTTGAAAGATGCGTGAAAAACATCAACAGGCCCTTGGCCTTGGATTGCCGCGGCTCATGCGCGAGGCGGAATGTGACTCCTTTTTCCACCCACTCCGGAAAGCGATTTGCCTTGTCACCCTCGGAAAATGCAACGCCCTTCGCAAAATCGACCACCACCTGTTCCGCAGCCGCCGCGCCTGTCGTCATTGCAAAAAACGCCACGAAGGCGGCCAATTTGGTGATCGTGCGCCGGCTCATGATTTCGTTATTTCCAAACCGGACATCGTGCCGGTAGACGAAGCGAATCTGTCTGTTTCGATTCCCACACGTTGCAGCATGGAAACGAAAAGATTCGGCAGCGGGTAGTTCTGCGCGCGGTCGAAGGCCAAGTGTCCGGCGTGGTGGAAACCGCCGCCGGCGAAAATCGTTGGCATATTGGTGGTGGAGTGCGCATTGGCGTCGCCGAGATTTGAGCCGTAAAGGATCATCGTTCGGTCCAACAAGGTGTCGCCATTTTCCTGCACGCTCTTTAGGCCCTTGAACAGATCCGCCAACAAGCGCATGTGCCACGTGTCGATGATGCGAAGCTGCGCCAGCTTCGCCTCCGATTTTCCGTGATGCGAAAGATTGTGGTAGCCGTCGCTGAGCGTCGCGCCGGCAATCTCGACGACGGGCGTGCTGACGCTGTCGAGCATCAGCGTCACGGCGCGCGTGGAATCCGTCTCAAAGGCCAGCCGCACCAGGCTATACATCGCGGCGACCTTCGCCATGTACTGCGCGGGATTCGCCGGGTCCACCGGCTCGGGCTGGTTCACCACCGGTTTCGGTTTGCGCTCCCAGCCCTTGGATGCTTGCAGGCGTCCTTCCAAATCGCGCACGCTGGTGAAGTATTGGTCGAGCCTGGCGCGATCGCTGCTTCCAACGCTACGCTCCAAGTCCCGTACTTGGTCGGATACCGCGTCGAGAATCGAACATCCCGTATCGAGATCGGCGATTTTTGCTTCCACTTCCATGGGACTGCCTTGGATAAACATCTGACGAAAGACCGCGGCCGCGCTTTGCTCGGGCGGAATCGCCACGCCGTTGCCTGTCCACGACAGCGAACGCGCGCCGGTGTTTACGGCAAGGGTGAGCGAAGGGAAACGCGTCTGATTGCCGATGCGCTCGGCGATGTATTGATCGAGAGAAATAGTATTTCGGAAAGAACCGCTGGCCGGATGCGGCGCTGCCGTCAAGAAGCTGACATCGGATGGATGACCGCCATCCACGTTGGGATGCGAGACCCCCGACAACACGGTGAAGTCCTTCCGATAATCCTGAAGAACCTTCAGGTAGTTCGATGGCGTGTAATCGCGTCCGGCATCGGCCGGGAAAAACTCGCCCGGAAGCAGACCAAGATTATTGCAGATGCCGAACATGCGGCGCGGCACGGCCGCGGCCTGCGCCTGCGCCGCGGACGGCGCCATCGCGTTGAGCATCGGCAGCGAAAGGCCTACGCCAATTCCGCGAAGCAGCGCGCGCCGCGAAATGTAGGTTCGGGTCGGTCCGTTGGATTTCAAGATACGCCTCGTTTCAGGTTCATCATCTGCATTGGAAAAGCTCGCTCTCTACGATTCCATGCACCATGTCACGGACGCCGTACTCGGAACGTTTCGTCTTTTGGAGGATTTCCTCCACATTGCGGCGGTCGCTAAAACCGATGGGCGCTCCGGTCGCGTAAGTGATCAACTGACTTGCGAGGTTCCGCGCCACCGTTTCCGTATCATGATCGAGCAGTTGTTGCTTGAACTCGCGGATGTCCTTGAATGTCCGGCCGTCCAAGAATGTCCCAGCGGTATCGACAGGAAGTCCATAACGGAAAGCGAAAGGTTGACCCGAAAGACCGATGCCCGGCTCGGGCTTCGAGCCTTCGGCAAATGCACGATAACGGTCGCGCCACCCACCCATGACGTCAAAGCTCTCAAGCGCAAAACCTGGCGGATCGATCTTCCGGTGGCACGACGCACAAGTGGGGTCCGCCCGATGCTTGTCTAGTTGCTGCCGGATCGTGACCGCCCCACGGATGTCCGGCTCGATCGCCGGAACTCCCGGCGGCGGAGCGGTGCGGAAGCCCAGAATGCGTTCCATGATCCAAACTCCGCGAAGGACCGGCGAGGTCGTTGTGCCGTTGGCCGTGACTTTCAGTATGCTGGCCTCCGTTAGCAGTCCTCCGCGGACCGAGTCTTTCGAGAGCGTCACCTTCCGCATCTTCGCTCCCGTTACTCCCGAAACGCCGTAGTGCCTTGCCAGACGTTCGTTCAGAAAAGTGAAATCGGAATCGATGATGTTACGGGCTGGAAGATTCCGGTCGAACAATTCCCTTACGAACAATCGCGTCTCCTCAACGGCAGCGAGTTTCAGCGGATCGTCAAGTTCGTAGTCGTTGTAGAGTGTCGTCGACGGAGAAGTATCGTCGATCTTCCGCAGATCGAGCCAGTAGTCGGTGAAAGCGTCGATAAACCGGCGCGACTTCGGATCGTTGAGCAGCCGGTCGGTCTGGGCCTTCAAAACATCGGGATTGTGCAATTGGCCCGCGGCGGCGAGCGAGCGCAGTTCGGAATCGGGTTCCGAATTCCACAGGAAAAGCGCCAGCCGCGTTGCGAGCGAGTAATCATCGAGCCTGCCGGGCGCTTCTTGCACATAGAGCCAGCCAGGCGAAGTGAGGACGGCGGTATAGGTGGAAAGCAGAGATTTCGTGAAGCCGTGTCCGAGCGTAAACTCTTTTTGAAAGAGATCCAGAAATCGCTTCACATGCGCTTCTTCTACCGGACGTCGATAAGCGCGCGCGACGAAGGCGCGCAATAGACGCTCCGCGTCCTCTTGCGGATGCTCGCTGACCACTTCCACAGGGACATCCTGCATGCGTGGACCGAATCGTCCGCGCCCGGGACCGGCGGGTGTCGCGCTCGGTGGGGCCGGTAACTGGACCGCGACGCCGCCCGTCGCGCCATTTTCGAGGCGGCGCAACGGAAGGTCGCCGAACAGAAGCCGGTAACCTGAGTCACTTTCCGAATTCAACATGTTTGGATCGGCAAGAGGTCCTTCGACTTCGATCCACTGGAACGCGACGCCGGGCATTCCGTCAGGACCGGCCAGCGGATTGATGTACTGCTCTTCGCTGCCATTCACCCGCGTGCGGAATAGGCGCATGGCATCGGTCTGGATTACCTCCGATGGTTTGAGTAGAACTTCCACTTCGTTCACGGTGGGCTCGGGCGTGAAATCGAATTCAGCAACAGGACGGGATTGCCCGGAGCTCTGCGCGTAAACTCCAATGGGCTCGTTGCGCTGTCCCGGCCAGACTTCGTCGCTGTTGGGACGATGGTATGTCGGCGCGTAGAGGTAGGGCGCCTTCTCGGCGCCGAAGCCTTCATAATTCCAGTGGTCAACGCCCCCGCCGCTGACCTGGATCGAATATCCCTTCACGCGAATCTTGTACCGGCCCGCGGCAGGGACACGAAAGCTGGTCCAACTGAAACCACCCGCGTCCGAGAAGATGCTCGATACGCGGCCCACTGCCTCGCGCTCTTTCGTTTCCGGACTGGATAGCGGACTGCGGCCGGCGCGGACATCCGGCTGCGCGTGCGAATCGAGCACGGGAAAGTTGAGACGATCGGTCCGGGTATTTCCTTCGCGCGGCTTGAAGTTGCGAAGCGTCGGTTCGTCGCGCGCATAGATGCGAGTGATGGTCGTCGGAGGCCGGACGAGTTTTGCGGCCAGCACTTCGCGCATGGCGTAATCGGCTGAGCTCAAGTAGCGCGAAAGTTGCACATGCGAAACATCCAAGGCCGATCCGATCTTGTTGAAGCGATAGGACTCGCCATCCTGCGGAAGCTTGTCCTTGAGGGATACCCACGGAACATGCAGAAGGTCGCGGATGGAATTCTCGTATTCGTACGCGTTCAAACGGCGCAGGCCGGCGCGTCCGCGTTCGCCTGCGGCCTTTTTCTCCCATGACGTGAGCGCGGCATCCAGACCGTTGACGAATTGCGTAAGCGACGCGGCGGCGGGCCGTGGCATCCCCGCAGGCGGCATTTCACCGGCGGCCACACGATCATGGACCTTCACCCAAATCGCGAAGTTCTCCGGATCGGATGGTTCGAAGCTCAGCTTTGTAAGATCAAGGCGACCAGGACCGGTCGGCGAGTTATGGCAGACCGCGCAGTTCTGACGCACAAAGGTATCGGCGCCGGTGAAGGGTGGAACGGGCGTCGTGTCGGCCGAGAAGCAGGCGCCTGTTAGCAGAACCACGGACGCGATCGCGAGCCACATCGTGCGGACTATGCGTATTTTTCGAGAATCCGCCACGGAGTGATTGTATTGCGTTTGGGTGGCTTCATATCGAGCTCTTTTTTACAGGACCCGTCGATTCGCGGATGACGAGTTCCGGGTCAATGACGCGACCTGATCCAGATTCGTTTTCTTTGTCATAAAGGTCAGCCCGAGTGTCAGAGATTAGCGGCAATCCTTTCCGGAGCACAGACGTTTGGCGAAGAAAGGAATGACGTAGTTCTGAAAGCGGTCCGCTACGGCGCTGGTATGGGTACCAGAGTAAATCTCAAATGTATTCGCGACTCCGCTGTTATCGAGAATTTCATGCAGCTTGCCGGCATCCACGCGCAGACCGTCCTGATCGCCGACGTCGATGGCGATACCGTTGTACATCTTCAGATTGCCGATGTATTGATCCACAAAGGCCAGCGGTGCATTGGCGGCCCAGCGCGCGAGCACATCCGGCTGCGGTTGCCCGTCCTTCATGGGCCAATCGAAAAATAGCGGCGGCTTTTTCGGATTCGGCGACCAGGCGGCGGCGACCGCGAGTGTCGTGATGATGCCGGGAATCTTGCTGGCCTCCGCCGGCGATTTTGCGGCGGCAAGCGCCTCCTCGGCGGCGGGATTCGCGCGTCCTGCTCCACGCGCCGACATACAACAGGGACTCATGATGTACAAGCTTCCGAAAACATCCGGATGCTTCATGCCAATGCGGCTCGCGCCATATCCGCCCATGGAGTGTCCAACAAGTCCACGGCTCGATCGCTTCGGGATCGTGCGGTAGTGTGAATCCATGTACTCCACCACGTCGCGCGCGACATAGTTTTCGAAGTCGCCGGTGGTGATGGAACTGGAGTACATCGAACCGTTGTAGATTGTCTTCGAATCGGGGAGCACGACGATCATTTCTTGCGCGCCCTGCGCGAAGGCTCCTTCGATGGTCTGCGGCACGTGGATTTCTTCCTTCCACTGCGCGGCGCCGATGAAAAATCCGTGCAGCGCGTAGACAACCGGATAGCGCCGCGTCGGTTCCTTGGCGTAACTCGGCGGTAAGAATACAAATGCCTCGCGGTCGACTTCGTCGCCTTCGAGGTTGCCTTCGAGTGCCTTGCCATGAATCTTGATTTGCTCGACCGTGGCGGGCTTCGCTCCGGGCACAACGGGAGGAACGTTCGTTTTCACTTGTCCGTGAACGAAAAACGCGAGCGCGAATGACATCGGAATCAGGCGGAACGATCTATTCATCTCATCTCCTCAGCGTGATAACTGGGTTGTCTAATCGCGAAATAACAAGGGCGCATATTTTGAAAGGTAGGTCTGCCAGTTCGGCCAACTGTGTCCGCCGCCGGAAGGATTGAAGACGTGTTTCACTTTCTTCTGCGTGAGCAAGTCATCCATTCCCTTGACGCCGTTGAATGCGAAGTCATCGGTGCCGCAACCGAGCCAAAGTACCTTCAACTTCTGATTCAAAACTGCGGAGTCGGCCTTCTCCCACTCCGCGCGGTTTCCGCCGCCGCTGAACGCGGCGACATAAGCGAACTGATCTAGGTTGTGCAATCCAATCGAAAGCGACTGTGCCGCGCCCATCGACAATCCCGCGATCGCGCGATGATTGCGATCCGTGAGGGCACGATATTTGCTTTCGACCATCGGCTTCACCGATGTCAGCAGCTCCTTTTCGATTGCTGCGGCATCACCAGCGCCAGTGGCAGGGGCCGGCGAGGCTGTTTTGATTTCGCGCGGTACATGACCGTAGGGCATCACCACGATCGCGGGCTTGATCTTGCCGTCGGCGAGCAGGTTGTCCATGATGACGTTGGCGCGCCCCGTCCATGTCCAGGACGCTTCGATCTGCCCATTGCCGTGCAGTAAATACAGCACGGGATATTTCTGCTTCCCGCTCTCGTATCCGGGAGGTGTATAGACATAGACCATTCGCTCAGCATTCAAGTTGGGAGAATCGTAGAACTCCACGTGGATCGTTCCGTGCGGGACGCGGCGCTCTTCGACGGCCGCCTTCTCCTCGCCGGGCACAATGAAGAGGCTTGTCGGTCCCCAGCGCCGCATCTCCAGGTTTGGATTTGACGGATCGGGCATGCGCAAGCCGCCGTCGATGGCATATCCATAAGTGTAGAAGCCGGGCGGAAGCGGTCCCACGGTTAGGCTCCAGATACCCTTTTCGTCGCGCTTCAGCGGCATCGGGTTCTTGATCACTTCAAGAATTCCCGGCGATCCCATTAAGATGACTTCACTTGCCTTCGGCGCGAAGAGCCGGAAGGTCACGGTGTGGTCGGCGTGAATCTCGGGCGAGACGGGAATGTTGTTGGTGTCCTCGTAAAACGGTGTGGGTCCGCGTTGCGCGAGGCAAGCGGAAGTGACCATCAAAGAGACAACAGCGAGTTGTAGAACGCGCATCGGAAATCTCCTTGTTCGAAAGGACATCGTTCGAAAGGACATCGTTCGAAAGGACATCACTGCTCCGGCTTCACTACCGAGGGCTTGAACTCACCGCCCTTGACGATCAGATCGAGAATCTCTCGCGTTCTTGCGGGACAAGCGCGTCCTTTTTGCGGCGTCAGGTTGTCGTGTTCCGATTCGATCATCGGCAGTGTTTCTTTTGCGCCGGGAATTTGATTGAGCGCCGTCCAAATTCCCGCGGGCGGCGAGATGGTGTCAATGAAGCCCATCCCGGCCATCACCGGCGCCTTGATCCGCGAGGCGAAGTTGACCGTATCGAAATACAACGCTGTGTTCATGACGTCGGCGTCGGTCGAGGTCCAATTCGGATAGCCGGCCTTGCGTCCATGAAGATCGCCATTGGTATCCGCACCCGCCGGGACGCAAACCAGCACGGCGGTGATCTTCTCCGGCCGCAGCCCGGCGAGCATCAGACTCTGCTGTCCGCCCATGCTGCCGCCGGTGAGGACAATCGTCTTGCCATCCCAATCAGGACGCGTCAGCAAATAGTCGAGGACGCGAGAATCGCGAAGATACATGTTCAAGAAGTACGACTTCTCGCGATCGTTGTTGCCGATTGTTTGGTAATTGCGCGGGATGCCTCCTGAAGCGTCGCTCGGCAGCTTGTCATGCGAATCGACATTGAGCACCAGCCATCCTTGCGAGGCGCGCATCGCATTGCCGCGCGCGTTCAGCGCGTAGACGCCCGCGTATTGTAGTTGGATCACCGCCGGGAACTTGCCTTCCTTGTTGGGATGCGCCACGTATCCGTGCGCTTTCGATCCCAGCGCGTCCAAGGCGAAGACGCTTAACTCAACGTCGGGCACGTCGGTTTCCACCGGCGTCAACTCGGCGTGAATCGGAATCTTTGCTTGCTCGGCGAGTTTCGATTCCCAGAAAGTGTCGAAGTCCGCGGGACGCGGCGTAGAAAGTCCGATCATTGTGGGCGCGACGGCAGCTCCGACCGCGTAGAGTCCGTTATTTCGTCCCGTGTTGCCGCCGACGTATCCCGCTTCGGCGTTCGTTTCCGGCTTCGGACTGTCGGCTGCGTTCGCGCCCGCTAGCGAATCGAGTTTCGCATAGGGCTCGATCGCGACGTAGATCATCCCTGGCTGATCGCTCTTGATTTCGATCTTGTCGTTCCCTGAAGAAAGATCAAGTTTGCCTTCCTTGAGCGCGACAGCATTATTGCGGCGGATGGTCCATTTGTACGCATACGTTGGCGGCACAGGTCCGGGCGTGACGATCCAACCCACGGTTTCCCCGACGTCATAGATCCCGCTCGCATGATATGGCTCGAACGTGAGTTGCTGAACGATCGGCGTCTGCGGCGGTTGCGGAAAACACCAAGGCGCGAACGCGACAATCGCGAGCAGGACCGCGCGGCCGCTGCCGGGACGCCTCCGGAGGATTCTGCGATCGTCGCGCGGCATTATGTTGCGCTCGTCGCGCATCATGGATGAACCTCGCTAAGGCTGACGGTGATTCCCTTGATCGGCTTGTCGTTCGCATCGAGGAAGCGCGCGCAAAAGTCGGTTGCGCCGCCGCCATTGACGATCGCGGCGCGCACAATATTCGGACCCTTCTTGAGTGTAAGCCGCTTTGAGACGCCATCGTCGATCACGGTCTGGCGGTCGCCGTAAATGCCAATCACTTCCTGGCCGTTCACCCACCACACCGATGCGGCGTTCGAACCAATCGCCAGCCGGACGTTGCGCATCTCCTGCGGCGCGTTGACCAAGGCGACCGCCCAGAACAAAACGTCGCTGGTCTTTTTTCCGTAAGAACGCGCGAAGTGATACAGATTCACGTTGTAGAGCTTCGTGTCCACGGCGTGCCAAGTGAGTTCCGTATCGCCGTTCTTCACTTTGTCGCCGTCATGGGGAATGATCGTGAACTGGCCGGGGAAGTACTCCTTCTTGACGGCGGATTGAACGGCGTTGTCGGTGAGTCCGATCGTGCCGATCGGTTCAAGCAACAACCAACGCTGTAAAAAACCATCGGCGTCGGGCGCTTTTTCCGCCGACGCCGGATGTGTCAGCGTCGCCGCGGGTACAGCGGCCGTCGGAACGGACTGAGTGGAAGCGACGGGCATCGCCAGAAGCACGGCGATCATGCATGGCGCAATCGAACGCAAGGCCGGTTGAATGCAGCGATTCGCGGAAGGTCGTTTGATCATGGGCATTAGGGAATCTTCAACAGCCAGCACTGTTTTTCGCTCTTGGGATCAAATTTTGCGAGCGTGGCAAAACTGCTGCCGACGGCCGAAAGGGCCAATTGTTCCCTGGAATTTGGAATCGACTTCGGCATGATGCGCCAACTTGCGTCACCGAGCTGATCGAGCCGCCAGAGTTGTTCCGGCGCTCCCGTGAATGCGGGCAGAGCCACGAGTTCCGCTTCGGGCGTTGCGGCAAGCGCGCGATCCGTGCCGGCGATCGTGATCTTGAAGTACGGCGATCCAGGATATCCGCCGGCATTCAATACGGGCGTGATCGTCCATTTTTGCTGCGCCTGCAACATGTAGTTGCCCATGCGAACGTCGATATTGCCGCTGGGCCATTTCGTTGAAACCTGCGCCACATCCTGCGCGGGAATGGGAGAGCCGGTTCCGGCGAAGATGCCGCCGCCCGTCCCGCTTCCAGACCCACCTGGAGCAGGCGGCGCGCCCGCGCCGGGAGTTCCACCAGGCGGCGGACCTCGACGCACAGGCCGCCCGCCGACCGGGAAGCCTTCCACGGCCAATTCCAGCGACGTGCCGGTTCGCAGGGACTCAATTTCGTATGTACCTTCCTTTGCGTTCTCACCGGGAAGGGGCCACCCGTCTTTCCACTGCAACGGCCGGATATCGAGGACACTCGCGCCCCCGCGATCCAAGTCGGCTTCGTAATGCAGCGAGAACTTCTGGACGCCGTCACCAAGATCGAGCAAACCGAAATGTCCGGGACCGATCGCGCGTCCCGCGGACCCCACGAAGAGCTTGCCGCCGCCCTGGATCATGTAAATGCCCATGTTGTCGAGGAACGGTCCGATGACTTGCTTGGCGCGTCCTACACGAATGTTGTATCCCGAGTCGGCGCCGCGGCAGCAACTGCCGTGCGTCACCAGCAGGTAATACCAGCCGTCGTGATAGATCATGTCCGACGCTTCGCTGTTGATCGCGATATTGCGAGGCGTGTCTTTCGGATTGAGCCGCCGGCCGGTTTTTGGATCCAGCTCAACAAGTCGGATGTATCCGAAGTACGATCCATAGGTCAGCCAAAGACGCTTCGTTGTTGGATCCAGCAGCACGCCGGGATCGATGGCGTTTGCATCTTCCACGCCGTCCGATGACGCGACCACGCCGCCTTCTTCCCACTTGTAGTCCGGCGAATCCGGATCGAGCGTCTTGTTCGTCAGCAGGCTAACGTCGGCTTTCGTGGGTCCACTGTTGGCGGCGATGTAGAGAAAGTAGCGGTCGCCGAGATGGATCACATCAGGCGCAAGACCGCGGCGAGGCAGCGCGGTGCCGCGTCGCCACGTCCATCCGTCGTCGGAGACCAGCGACGATCCGCCGGTGCCGTAGGTGTAGTATTTGCCGTTGCACTGAATGATCGTCGATGGATCGTGAATGCCGACCGTGCCATCGAGCGCAAATAACGACGTGACAAGAATGACGGCAGCGAAAACACGAACCGACTTCATGCTGACACACCCCATATCTTCCAAACTACCACTCGTTACTTGAAGAGTCTCGGAGCAAAATCGTTGAGACAGCGGCGCCACGTGAGCCATTCATGCGCCGTTCCCGGTGATTCAAAGTAGACGTTGTGAATTCCGGCTGCCGTCAACGCATCGCTGAAATTTTTTGTTCCGGGGCCTTCCACCGAACCGATGCCCAGGAATACCAGCTTCATCTTCTTATTGAACGCATCGGCGTCGGCAAATACGCCGTTGCTTGAAGTCTTGGGATCGAAGCCGCCGCGACCGCCGCTGCTCCCGCTGAAGCCGCCGAGATAGGCGAATTTATCCATGTTCGCCAGGACGGTCGTGAAAGACTGCATGCCGCCCATGGAGAGTCCAGCCATGGCGCGATTCTCACGGCCCGGCAGGACGCGATATGTCTTCTCCACCATCGGAATCAAATCGGCCAGCATCATTTCAGTGAAAGTCGCGCCGAAGTTGGGTCCAAACCCGCCGCGTCCGGCGTTGGCCGGGGCCGCGCCGCCGCGAGCCGATCCTGCAGAAGGAGGCGCGCCAATCGGCGGCGGAACATCGGCCAGTGATTTGCGCGCGATAATGCTGCGTGCCGAATACAGCGAGGCGTCTTCGCCCGGCTTGGCCGTATTCAGGTTGTCCATCACGACAATCATCGGTTTCGCCTTCTTCTCGGCGATCAGATTGTCGAGAATCAAATCCATGCGACCTTGCGTGTGCCAGCCCTGTTCGTTCTCGCCCCATCCGTGCAGAAGATAGAGAACCGGATAGCGTCCGCGCGAGTTGGTTTCGTAGTCGGGCGGGGTATAGACATAGGAGCGCCGCCACTTGCCCGTAACACTCGAGAAATACCAGCGCTGGCTGACTTGCCCGTGGGGAACATCCTTAAAGGAGTAGTAAGCTGCATCGGCTTCGGGTTCGGGGATCTCAATCCCGCTGTTGTCCCACCCTGATCCGAAAAAAGTGCGCGTGGCCGGATCGGCCAGCACCATACCGTCTACCACGATCGTGTAGTAGTGAAATCCGACGACTTGCGGCGGAATGGTCGCCGTCCACAGGCCATCGGCGCCCTTGGTCATGTCGTGCCGCCCGCCGAGACTCACCTGGACCTTCTGCGCGTCCGGCGCCGATACCCGGAACGACACACGACGGTCCGGGTAGACGCAAGGATACGGCGCTCCCGGAATATTCAGGGAGGATGGTTTGCATTCATCTCCCTGTGCCCAACAAAATCCGCAGCACAGCAGCGCCAACGCTGCAATCTTCATGACGCCTCCGTGGAATGAATCAGAATGAGTACTTCAACCCCAATTGGATCTGTCGCATGGCGGTCTGTGTGGCCGTCACAACGCCGAAGTTTACGTGCGACGCGGTGGCCGGCTGTCCGGGCTGCGCTCCTCCTGAAAGAATGTTGAGATTCGGCATCTGCCAATTCGGATGATTCGGCAGATTAAACGCCTCGAAACGGAACTCGACGGTGTGGCTGTCTTTGTACGGCATTCGGAACTGCTTGTGCACTTCCATATTGACGCCGATAATGCCGGGGCCAACGACGGCGTTGCGTCCGACGTTACCAAACTGTCCCGGCGGCGCTTCCGTGAAGGCCGCGAGATTCCAGTAGCGCGAGGGTGTTGGATTGTCGAGGTACGGGCTCGCGCCGGTGGCATTCGGACGATCGTAGCCGCCCGCCCCGGTCGATGCATTGTCCACACCACCGATGGTCAACGTTCCCGGCATTCCGCTTTGCAGCGTCACAACTCCACCGACTTGCCATCCGCCGAAAACATTATTCGCAACCGGATTGTTGATCGGCAGCAATTTGCCGCTTCCTACGGGCAACTCGTAGAGCACCGACGTCGCCACGCGATGTCGCGTATCGAACGATGAAAGCCCGCGCTCGCACGCCAGACAGTAGCTATTCTGCGGATAAAGTGTGTCGAATCCCTGATTCCGGATTCCACTCGTCGTATCGATCGACTTGGCCCATGTGTATGACGCGATCACGCTCAAACCCTGACGGAAGCGGCGCGTCGCTTTCAAGCTGAGCGCGTTGTAGCTGCCGTTCCCTCCGTCATGCACGTACTGAATGTTACTGAAGCCCGCCCACGGCAGCCGGGAGGCGACATTGCCGACCGTGCCCGGAATCGCCTGGTTGACATCTTGGAATCCTTGCAGGTGGCGACTGGCTCCGCCGAGATATCCCGCTTCGAGGGCCCAGTCGGAACCCAGTTGACGCTGCACGTTCACCAAATATTGCATCGCATACGATGTCCGATGATCCGGGTCCATCGCATACGCGAACGGCGACGGGACGTTTGCCGTAGTGCCGCTGCCGCCGGGAATCGCATTGCTGTAGAACAGGTTCGGCGTGCCCGTGTTGGATGTGAGCGTAACGCGCCCGGCGATGTTGCGCGCCAGATCGAAGTACGCATTGCCGATCTCCTGGTTGTAGAAGACTCCCCAGCCGAGGCGCACGACGGTCTTTGAGTCCGGTGCATAGGCGACGCCGATACGCGGCGCGAAATCACGGTACGAAGTATTCATCAACTGATCAGGCAGCGCGCCGCCATTGCACGTGGCCGAAACGGTGGTCCAACGAATGTTGATCGCCGGAGGTCCTGCGTAGGGGTCTGTGCAGTTGCCTTGCCGCAGCATCACCGGAGTATTGGGAGCATTCGCCGCGGCGTAGATGTGCGGAACCGAGACGGTGAATAAATTGTTGGCCGTGTCGGTCCACGGCGGAGTCAGTTCGTAGCGAAGTCCCAGGCTGAGGGTGAGTTTCGGCGTGACCTTCCAGGTATCGTCGACGAAGGCAGCTTCGGCGTTGCGTTGGAACTGTGCGTTTGCCAGGGCCACCGCCACGGTCGATTGATAGATGTCGCCGAGCAGGAATTCGGCAAAGGCGTCACCGCCGGTCTTGGTAGCGCTCTGCGTGGCATTTGGCTGGAACGCGAATTGTCCGCGCGAGAATTGGTTGCCGATCTGATTGAAGTTTTGACGGCTGTATTCAAAGCCGAAGCGTACGGCGTGCTTACCGCGAACCCACGAAACGTTATCCACCAGTTGCAGCGTGTTGTCGTCGATGAAGTAGGGACCGTCCTGAGTGTCGCCGATGGCCGTGAAGCCATCGCCGGCGAAGGAAGCAAACGGCACTCCCCAAGAAACCGGAGCGCCCGGTTGGAGATTCGGGATGCCCAGCGTGCTGACGCTGTCCACATCAAAGGCTGAGTAGGTACCGGTGGAATTACTCAATCGCGTGTAGCCGAAGCGCGCTTCGTTCAGCAGCGAAGGCGTCAGCGCGCGGGTGTTGCTGCCCAGATATTGCTCGTAGTTGGTGATGATCTTGCCGCCGGTGATGCTGATGCCAGTGTTGGACTGATTCTCGTCACCCCAGCTGTAACGCCCGGTCCAACTCGACTTGGGCGATTCGATGAAGTCCATGCGCAACGTGAAGGCGTCGCGATTGTTCGGGAAGGAGTTGACCTGCGTGTAATTGCTGGAGAGTCCCGGAAGATTCGACGACGTGTAATAGTTCAGGAACTTCTTGGAGATCGGATCGATCCGTCCCGCCGGGATGAGGTTGCCTGAAAACGGAAGCTTGGTGTTGGGGTCGTAGATCGTGGTGCCCAAGGCGCTGAAGTCGCCGTTGAACATGGCGGCCGTAGGAACCGAGTATGTGCTGAGAGAGTTCTGGCGCTGCACCTTCCATTCGTCGTTCGCCATGAAGAAGAGTTTGTTGCGCCCATCGACGATTTTCGGAATCCGGACCGGCCCGTCGAGCTCAAACCCATAGTCGTTCCATTTGAACGGCGAACTAGCCGGATGCACGGATGTAAAAGAGTACGGTACGGCGTCGAGCTTGTTGTTGCGGATGAACTCGAACATCGTCCCGTGATAGGCGTTGCCGCCGGACTTTGTCACCACGTTGATCTGCGTGGACTGATGTCCGAACTCGGCCGGGTAGATACCGGATTGAACCTTGAACTCCTGGATCGCGTCGATGGAAGGCAGCACGACGTAGGTCGAGAAGTCGGGGTCGGTATTGGATACTCCGTCGAGAGTGAAATAGTCGAACATGATCCGGTTTCCGCCGGTCGAGATCGACTGCGACGCGCGATCTCCGCCTTGCCGGCTGCCGGCCTGTCCGGAGCTGGCTGATGCGGTATTGGTATTGGCCGCCAGGGCGACGAGTCCCAGATAGTTGCGTCCGTTGAGCGGCAGTTCGGTTACGCCCTTGTTGTCGATGACCGTACCGAGCGTGGAGTTTTCTGCTTGCAGCAATTGGGCGGATGCGGAGACCTCGATCGCCTCGCTGACTTGTCCCACCTGCAGCGTGAAATCCACGCGCACCGTCTGCTGAACTTGGACTTGAATGCCGGAGCTGGCCGACTTGAAGGATGCTCGCTCCACTTTCACCGTATACTGCCCCGGGGCCACCGCGGGAAAGGTGTAGTCGCCCGATTCAGTGGACATTGTCTCCCGAACGGCGCTTGTGGCAACATTGGTCAATGTGATTCTTGCGCCGGGAACGGCGGCTTCGCTGGCATCGGCAATATGCCCGGTAACTTCTCCGAATGTTTGTGCCAAGGCCGCGGTCGCAAGTCCGACGGTTACCACTACAAGCAACAAAACACGCCTCAGTTGACGTCGCATCGTCATCTCCTTTGTGTTCGCAGATCCTGGCGTTGATGGAACCAGACCCCATCAGAATCCCCAAGCTCCTGTGGGCAGAACTTTCGACCAGAACAGGCGTTCCAGTGCTTGTACGCTAGAACACTTCTATTGACGACGACTACGTTTGGTACGGTGAAGTCTCCCGCGGTTAACGGTTAGGTGCGAATTAACCTGTCCGTAAACCGTTGTGATATGATCGCGTAAATCGTTCGGCGTATGGGTGATATCGGCAAAATCCCGACGATCGAGCTGCGCGACCAGTTGGTCCGAGCAGAGTTGAATCGTGTCCTGGAGAGCCAGGCGTTTCGCACCAGCAAACGATGCAGCGAGTTCCTCGGATACGTCGTCGATCAGACTCTGAACGGCCCCAGCGGCAACCTTAAAGAACGCCTGATCGGTGTGGAGCTTTTTCAGCTTCCACCCGATTTCGATACCGGCCAACACACCATTGTCCGGGTGACGGCCAATGAGGTTCGAAAACGGCTGGCTCAACATTATGTTTCGGAGAATGGATCGCCGCACATTGTGACAATCCATCTCCCGCCCGGATCCTACAGCGCCGAGTTCCGCTGGGGGAGTCCGAAGGATCGAGAGCACGCCGCGGAATCAGATGAAATGCCCGCGGCACTGGAGTCTTCTGAAGAGCTGCCCTCGCGTAAAGGTCCTGTGATCGTGGGCGCGCAACCCTCCAACGCCGCGAGACTTGGCTGGATGTCCCGAAGTGTTGTCGCCGCGGCGACAGTCGTTCTGATCTCTGCCGCCGGTTACGCCGTCTGGCACTGGTCCGGCGGCAAACCCGTCTCGGGAGCCTCGCCGGCGCTGACCGTGTCCGCCGCGCCTGCACTACCCGGCAAGGGGGACCTGCGCATGATCATGGGTCTCAAAGATCCGTACCTGGACCGCAGTTCGCGAAGCTGGTTGCCCGATCAATTCTTCACCGGCGGCTCGATCATCGTGCGACCTTCAGAGCGCGTGCTTCGGACGCTTGATCCCGACATGTACAGGCATTCACGAGTGGGAGAGTTTCAATACAACATTCCACTCGATAAAGGCGCCTACGAAATGCATCTCCATTTTGCTGAAACCGGGCTTTCCGATTTCATCAGCGCGGAGTCCAGCGGTGAAGGACAGCGCCTTTTCCGGATTTCCGCCAACGACAAACGAATCGTTGACGCCCTCGATGTTGTGGCTGATGCCGCCGGCGCTAACATATCGGATGAACGTGTGTTCCGCGATATTTCTCCAGCGGAGGATGGGGTTCTGCACCTAAGCCTGAGCGCGATTCGCGGCTCACCGATGTTGAGCGCGATCGAGTTGCTTCCCGTCAAACCTGGTTCGGTGCGTCCCGTGAGAATCCGCTCCGGCTGGACTTCTTCGTGGCAGGATTCCGCCGGCCAGCAATGGCGCGCCGACTCTTATTTCATGGGCGGAAACGCGCTGGTGCGCGCGAAGAATCCCGCACAGCAAGAAACCTCGATTGCGCCCGACATCGCGCTCTACGGCAGCGAACGTTGGGGACATTTTTCCTACGCGATCCCGGTCGCCGAGGGACGTTACAAGGTGAAGCTGAAGTTCGTTGAAGGCCACTACGGCCCTCGCAACACTGGCGTTGGAGGAGTCGGCAGCCGCCTATTCGATGTTTACTGCAACGGAGTCGCCTTGCTGCGGAAGTTCGATATCCTGAAGGAAGCCGGCGGCGAGGGACACCCGATCGACAAGATATTCACTGGAGTCGAACCTAACGCGCAAGGCAAGATCATCCTCACTTTCGTGCCGATTAAGGGCATGGCCTGCGTGAACGGCATCGAAGTTTTGGAAGACGCGCGCTAGAAACCTTTGGTGTATTCCACAGCGCGTTGCGAGACACTGGAACCGTTGGAAAGAACATCGCCGTGTACGATACACGTACGATGGATCGCGGATGCTGAGTTTCATGAAGGTCTAGCGGTGTTCATTTTTCAATAACTTGCTTGGATTCAATAGCCGCGGCAAGTTCGAATCCCTCCCTCTCCGCCAGAAACTAGCGTTTCTCGCCGAATCCATCCCAAACGCGCAGCGTTGACCCGTCTAATTGCGCGCCGCCGTATTTTTTCGTTTCGAAATCAGCGCTCCCAGACCCGTCGCCAGTAGCAACAACGAGGAGGGTTCGGGAGTTAGCGCCACTGTCGCTTCGCCGTTGGGGGAGAAGTTTTGCACCGTGGGATTGCCGTTGGTATCCAAGTCAATCTCTACCAACTGGCCGATCGAGCCGCCCTGGCCAATCAATGGGTCGAAGCTCGAATCATCCAAGGTCAGAAGGAACGAATCGCCACTCTGAGCGTTGCCGGAGATGATCGGGATATCCAGGTCGACGAATACGTCGAAAAAACTTCCGAATGTGAATCCGTCGGTATACTCATTCTGCACATCCGTGTTGTTGATCCCCACGGTTCCCGGCAACGACCCGCTGACGTCGCCCACATCGCTGAGAGGCGTTCCCAGTGTGCCGTCGCTGGTGAAGCCGGACAATGTGGCACTGGCGGGATCCACCGGTGCTGCGCCGGGGTTGAACTGGAAGTCCAAATAGCCCACGGTGCCGCTGATACTCGTCGTATCGACGTGGATCTCGTAGATGGAATCGGCATGCGCCTGGGCGATCCCCAGCAGCGCGAACATTGTGCCGAACGCCGCCAACAATAAACTCTTGCGCACAGTAATCATTGTAGTTTCTCCTTTATTTAACTGCCACAACTCTAGACCGATCCGCCCCCATTCCTGGAGCGGATCATAGCACACCCGACAGAACCTTTAGGACGAAAGAAATCGGCGCCGTTCCGGTGTAGGTGAACTTGATAGTCACATTCACCGACGATCCCGCAGCTAGCGGCGCGCTGCCGGGAACCGTAATGTATGGCGCGCCGGCATAGGGCGTACTGGACAGCGTGCCCGTGCCGTTGGCCAACGTTGCGCCGGAAATTACGTTGGTGAACACGGCTTGCAACGGCGCCGCAATCGGGGTCGTCCCGATGTTGGTGATCGTCATGGTGGCCGTATACACATTGCTGCCGCGAGCAGCGGCAAAGCCGGTGGTCGTCCACTTGATCTGGCTGGTAACATCGATCGGCCCGCCGCCCACTGCGTTGATATTCAACGTGCCCGTGGCTGATCCCGTGTAGTTGGCATTGTTGATCGTGCCAATCACCGCGTAAGAACCGGCTGCGGTCGGTGGGGTGGAACTGCCGTTGTACGTGAACGTCACCGTGAGTCCCGAGGGATTCGTCGTGGCGGTCGCCGAAATCGGACTGCCGGTGTAGGTCGCCGTGAGATTCCCGAGCGTGACCGTGGCCGGCGCCTTGCCGATCACGAGCGATCCGCTGGTTGAACCGGTGTAGTTAGGATCGGTGACAGTCGCCGTCACAGGATAGGATCCGGCGTTAATCGGCGTACCCGTGTAAGAGATGTTCACCGCGAGTCCCACCGGATTCGTTGTCGCCGTCGCTGACTTGGTGGTGCCGTCGTAGACGGCGCTCAAACTTCCGAGCGTCACGGTTGCCGCGGCCTTGGTTGCGCTGACGTTACCGCTTACCGATCCTGCAATATAGTTCGCGTTGCCGGGATCGCTCGCCGTGACGGTGCACGTGCCGGTACCGCTGGTTATCGTTACCATCGCGCCGCTGATCGTGCATGGTCCCGAAGGCGCCACCGAATACGCCAGCGTGTCGCCGGTGTTCGTGGTCGCCGCGACCGTGAACGAACTGTTGTACGCCGCGCTCAAGGGCGGCGCGGTGCTCCAAGTAATGGTTGAAGAAGATTGACGCACCGTCAGCGTGCCGTTCACAAACGTGCCGAATGTGTAATTCGCCGCCGCCAGCGTGCCGGCCGCGGGTGTGATGGTCCACGATCCTGCATTGGGATTACCGCTCGTCGTGGTCGCATTGGTGGTGAACGAAGGAGATCCCGAAACCACCGTCGTCGGATCGTTGTTCACAAATCCTGTGATACTCGACGTGAAAGACGGGAATGCCGCGCCGTAGCTGATGGTGAACGGATTCGCCGTCACCGTCAGCGGCGCTTTGTTCACGGTCACCGTGCCGCCGACGTAGGTGACGCTGTAGTTACCGGCCGCCGCGCCGGAGCAACTTGTGGTTTGCGCGCTGTTCGCTCCGCTCGACGGCGTGTATGTGGTCGTGCACACCGGTTGCGCGCTGAGCACCGACGCGTTCTCGTTGTTCACGAATCCGCTGATGTTTGGCGAAATCGCAGGCGCAGCGGCGCCATACGTCACCGTCGCGCTCGAGGCCGTTATGGTTAGCGACACCTGAGCAGCTACAACTGTGGCTGCAACCGATCCCGACGTGTAGTTCGCATTGCCGGCGTCGCTCGCCGTCACGGTACAGGCTCCTGTGCCGCTGGTCATGGTCACAGTCAGGGTGTTCACATTGATCGTGCAGCCGCCGGATGCGGAGTATGTCAGCGTATCGCCGGAGTTGGTCGTAGCCGCGACCGTAAACGTGCCGTTGTACGCCGCACTCGACGGCGGAGCGGTCGACCACGTTACCGTTGCCGGCGTCGCTGCTGCTTTGGTGCCAAGGAGGATGCTGACCGTGCCACTCGCGATTTCGTTGGTCACTGCCAGATCATAAACTCCGTCGCCGTTCAGGTCGGCCGCCACCACTCCGTAGGGTGACGAGCCGGCGCTGTAGGTCGTCTGTGTCTGGAAGGTGCCATCGCCATTTCCCAGCAAGACGCTCACGTTTTTATTCGTTACCACCAAATCGATCTTGCCGTCGCCGTTGAAATCTCCAGTAGCGATCCAGAATGGAGGGTTGCCGACGGCGTAATTCACGCCGGTCTGGAATGTTCCATCGCCGTTCCCCAAAAGAATGCTGACCTCGTTGGCGCCGGCACCGTTGGTGCCGCCCACGGCTACGTCGAGTTTGCCGTCGCCGTTGAAATCCGCCACCACCAGATGGTAGCTTCCTCCGGTCAAGGGAAGAGGGCTGGTGACCGACGTCGGGAACGTTCCATCGCCATTGCCCAACGAGACGCTTACGGTACTGTTGCCGGCAACGAGGAGGTCCGGCCTGCCGTCGCCGTTGAAGTCGCCTACGGCGAAACCGACCCCAACGTTGTTGCCCACAGAGTAGATGACCGCCGTTTGGAAGGTACCGTCGCCGTTACCAAGGTAAATGGCCGCCGAGCCGTTACTACCGAACAACGCCAAGTCGGCCTTGCCGTCGCCATTGAAATCCGCCACCGCCACGTACAACGCCAGTATTGGAGGGCCCATGTTAATACCCACTTGGAACGTACCGTCGCCGTTGCCCAGGAACACCTTCAAGTATCTGGGCTCAGAGGTGGTGAGAGTGACGAGATCCGGCTTGCCATCGCCGTTAACGTCGCCCACCGCGACGAAACTGGTGTCTGTGGAGTTTATCAGCGCGTAGCTCGCGGCCGTCTGGAATGTGCCGTCGCCGTTGCCCAGCAACACGCTAATGTGGCCGTTAACGGCGACAGCCAGATCGGCCTTGCCGTCGCCGTTGAAATCGGCCACCACCACATTGCGGGGGTTGGCTCCCAAACTGTAGCTGACAGGGGCGGCGAAGCCCGTCCCCGCCACCGCGTTTACGGTCTGAGTGAGCACCGATGTGTTCGGTAAAAAGACACCATCGCCCAAGTAATTCGCCTTCAACGATTGCACGCCAGAGGGTAGCAATGCGGCGGTGAAACATGCTGTCCCGGCAGTGGGACACACGCTACCGCTACCGTTGCCGAGCGTGGCCACGCCAAGCAGTGTAGTTCCGTCGTAAAAGACCACCTTGCCGGTCGCGGCCGGTGGCGTTATGGTGGCCGTGAGCGTGACGACGCGGCCGAGAGTGGAAGGATTCGCCGAGGATGCCAATGTCATAGTCGTCGGAGCGTATACGATGCTGCTGACCGATCCCGACGAGTAGTTATCAGTCCCCGCGTCGCTCGCCGTGACCGTACACGGGGCCGTGATGCTTGGCATCGTCACGGTCAAGGTGCTCAGGTTGATGGTGCAGCCACCGGCGACTGAATACGTCAATGCATCGCCCGAATTGGTTGTCGCCGCAACGGGAAACGCGCTGTTGGCCGCCGCGCCAGTGGGCGGCGCGGTGGTCCACGCGACAATTGTCTGAGCTTTTGTTGCGGTGACCGTGGCGGTTAGCGGTGTCGGCGGCGTGATGACGTCATTTTGTAACATGCTGAAGCTCATCGTACACGGGTTTGTGCCGCTGAACATGTATACAGACCAAGTGAGTTGGTAGACGGGCAGGCCGACGCCAGGGTCCCAAGGACTTCCGGGCGCGAGAAGCGCCCCACAGGCGGCGCTCGTCGCGAGGTAGATAGCGGCGGGGAAATTGGTGTATACCGAGACTGTGAACACGCTGTTGTAGGGCGCCGTCTTTGGTGGCGCCTGCGCCCACGCGATGACTCCTTGTGCCAGCGTAAGGGTCGTGCTGCTGCTGATCGATCCGGGAGCGTAGTTGTTATTGCCGGGGTCGGTGACTGTGAAGGTACAAACGCCACTAGAGTTATAGACGACCACTGTCGTGCCGACGAGCTGGCAATTGAACTGCTGCACGCTGTAGGTGTAGGTCAGCGTATCGCCGCTGTTTGTAGTTGCCGCCAACGAGAACGTGGCCAGGTAGGAGGCCGTTGATGGAGGGGCCGAGGTCCATGTGATGACCGGTGTGGCCCTCGTGGCGCTCGTGTTGCCGCTTATCGATATGGACGCGTAGTTCGCGTTGCCTGGATCGGTGGCTGTTACGGTGCAGGTTCCGGCGCCGGCGGTTAACATTACGGCGGTGCCGCTGATCGTGCAGACGCCGGAGACCGAGTAGGTCAACGCGTCGCCGGAGTTCGTGGCGGCTGCCACGGTAAACGAGCTGTTGTACGCCGCGCTCGACGGCGGCGCGGTGGTCCAACTGACGGTTGCCGCGAGCTTCGTTGCGTTGGTTGTGCCGCTCATCGACCCGGACGTGTAGTTCGCATTTCCAGGGTCGGCAACTGTGATGTTGCAAGCGGTCGTACTGCTTGTCATCGTGACAGTCGTGGCGCTGATCGTGCAACCGCCGGATGCCGAGTAGGTGAGTGTGTCGCCGGAATTGCTGATAGCTGCCACGCCAAATACGCTGGTGTACGCCGCGCTCGAGGGTGGCGCCGTGACCCAGGAAATAACCGGAGGGATTTGCATCACGGTTACTTGCAGTGAAGCGGTTAGGGACGCTCCGATGCTTCCGATCACGGTCAAAGTTCCGGTGAAGCTGCCTCCCGCTGCGGGCGAAGTCACCGTAATGGGACAGGTGCTACCGGTCGAAATAATACCGCACGAACCGCTAACGGTGAAGCCTCCGCTCGTCTCAATCTCGGAAACAATGAGAGCTGTCGACCCGGTGTTCGAGAGCGTGAATGTCTTAGCGGCCGGAGTGCCGTAAGTCGTCGCGGCCGTCCAATTCGATGGTGTCAGGGTCGCCGACGTAACCGCCGGCGTGCTATTCGTGACGGTTGCTGTACCGTCGACCTGGGTATTCATGAGGTCGCCGTTTGAGGTTAGAAGCGCCGTGTTCTGTAAGGAAAGCGCGGCCGCCGCCGTCTGCGTGCTCGTGAAATCTCCGGCGTTGAGAGACAGGTTGTAGACCACATTTCCCGACGTTGCGGCGGTATTGCCGCTGTACATCACCGACGAAAGAGTCACGGCTCCATCCAGGTTGAATATGGCTCCGCCATAACCTCCGCCCGGATTGCCTCCGGCACCGCCTTGCGCAGAATTGGATGCTAGGTTCGACGAAATGATCGTCAGCGTTCCATTGTGGTTAAAGATGGCGCCGCCAAAGCCTCCGCCGCCGCCAGCGGATGCGGCCGCAGCCGAACCTGCGCCCCAGCCGGCAGCGCCACTGACGATTCCGTTGCCCCATGATCCGCCAGCTCCTGCGCCAAAACCACCCGCTCCGCCCTGACTTCCGCCGCCACCCCCGCCGCCGTAGCCGCCATTTCCTCCACCAATCCACCCACCGCCACCACCGCCGCCGACGCCGCCGCCACCGCCGCCAGACGCCGAGCCGCCACCGCCACCCCCAAACGCGCCGCCGCCACCGCCAGCGACGCTGGCGTCACAATGAGTCGATGATCCTGTGCCTCCGCTGCCGCCTCCCCAACCGCCTAGCGCGCCGTTCGACTGGCAAACAGTTGCGGCCTGGCCATTCGATCCAACCAAAAAGCCGCCACCGCCGCCGCCGCCGGTCCCAGAATCGACGGTGCCGTTCCCGCCATAGGGACTCGTACCGCCGCAGTTGATTCCGCAGCCCGCGTCGACTCCAACGAAACCCCCGCCGCTCGTGGCGGAGCTGGTGGGAACCACCGCTCGATTCCCTGAATAGCGGAACCCGCCGCCGCCGCTGGCGTCGTTGCCACTGGTGGACGCGCCGTTTCCGCCTAGTCCTCCGCCTCCAGCGGCGCTTGAGGGATTCGTCCCACTCGTGCCGCCGTTCCCTCCAAGGGCGTTGTTCTCAGTAAGCGATACCCCTGTTAGAGTCAAGGTTCCCTGGTTGTAAATTGCGCCGCCCAATCCTGCGGCTCCGCCTCCGCTGCCGTAACCGGCGCCGCCGTTTCCGCCTTGAGCCAGTCCGCCTTCCAACGTTAGATTCTGAAGTGTCAGATTTCCAAGTGGCAGGGAGCTCGCGCCGCTGGAAACAAAAAAGAACCGGAAGTTGGGCGTTCCAGACGCCGGCGACCGTTGAATCGTGGCGCCGTTTCCGACAATCACGATCGGGGTGCTGACGGCCGGAAAGGCATTGGGCCCATACCACCAGTCCGACGCTTGGGTCACGGTATATGTGCCGTTCGTTGCTAGCTGGATGTACCCGCCGAATCCCGCATTCAAATTGGTGATCGCGCTAATGAGGCCGGCGACATCGCCGTTGGCCACAGTAACCGTGGGGTAGGCGGCGCCCGCGCTGACGTTGGCGCTCACCGCGCCCGATGTGTAGTTCGAATTGCCGGGGTCGGTCGCGGTCAGAGTGCACGTGCCACTTGCGCTGGTCATCGTCACCGCCACCGTCGAGGATGTAGTGGCAATGGTGCAGACTCCGGTGGCCGAGTAGCTCAACACGTCGCCGCTGTTCGAGGACGCTGAAACGGTCAAGACAGTGGACGCCAGCGGGCCGCTGAGAGTGTAGCCCCAACTGGCCGGCGGCGCAACTCGCCACGCGATGGTGGGCGCGGCCGGGGTGGCATTCGTAGTTCCGCTAACCGATGCCGTCGCGAAGAAGGCGCTTCCAGGGTCGGTCGCGGTGACGATGCACGCGGTTATGCCGCTGGTCATAGTTACAGTGCTGCCGTTGATCGTGCAGCCACCGGATGTCGAATACGACAGAGGATCGGCGCTGTTTGTCGTTGCCCAGACGTTGAACGTGCTGTTGTTGGCCGCGCTCGACGGCGGGGCGATGCTCCACACGATCGTTGGCAGGGGCCATGTGGCTCTCGTGTTGGCGCTTATCGACCCCGGATTGAAGAGCGTGTTGCCGGGATCGCTCGCCGTGACCGTGCAGGTGCCACTGGTACTGAGAATCTCGACGGTCGCGCCAAAAACCGCACAGATGCCGGCCGAGCTTTTAGGGACCGAATACGTCAGTGCATTGCCAGTGTTGGTTGTCGCCGCAACTGTGAACGAGCTATAGATTGGGGCGCTCGGCGGTGGTGGAGTGATCCACGAAATTGAGGGAGTAGCGCGCAGTGCGGTTACCTGCAGCGTAGCGATCAAAGGCGCGGCCGTGTTGCCAATCACCGTCAAAGTTCCCGTCAAGGCGCCAACCGCGGTCGGTGTCACACTGATGAGGCAGGAGGCGCCAGCCGAAATGCTGGCGCACGAGGTGCTCGCGATGAAGTTTCCGGTCGTCTGTACCCAGCGAACGATCAGGGCTGCCGACCCAGTATTGGAGAGCGTGAATGCTTGAGAAAGCGGAACGCCGTAATTTCCGCCTCCGGTCCAACTCGAAGGCGTCAGAGTCGCCGATGTCGTCGCCGAAGAATTGAACTGGACTGCTGCCGTGCCGTCTACTTGAGTGTTAACAAGATCGTTGGAGCCTAGAAACGAAACGTTCTGAAGGTTCAAGGAAGCCACCGCCGTCTGCGTGGCCGTTAAGCGCCCGTTGTTCAGGGAAAGGTTATAAACCGCATCGCCCGATCCCGCAGAGCCGTCCCCGTTTACAACGGAGTTGGCGCTATAGGTAAAAGTGGTGAGGCCGACCGCGCCATTCAAATTGAAGATGGCGCCGCCCCAACCGCCGCCGGCATTGCCGCCCCCACCGCCCTGGGCCGTATTGGAAACGAAGCTGCTCGACGTCACGATCAACGTCCCTTCATGATTGAAGATGGCGCCCCCCAGGCCGCCTCCTCCGCCACCGCCAGCTGAGCCAGTTGAAGATGCTCCCTTCCCGGCTCCCCAGCCGGCAGCGCCGCCGCCACCAACGTAACCGGCGCCACCGCCGCCGCCAAATCCGCCCGTTCCACCAATGTTCCCGCCTGCTCCTCCACCGGCTCCAAAGCCGCCAGTTCCTCCAGCGTTACCTCCACCTCCGCCTCCGCCCACTCCGCCGCCGCCACCGTCAATGACTGAGCCGCCGCCGCCGCCGCCGAAAGCGCCGCCGCCGGCATAGGTGGTCAGGTAGTAGTAAGTAAACGGACCGCAGGCCCCCCATCCTGCTCCCTGCGCGGTTTGCGTGGAATTGCAAGAAGGCGTGGTTCCGTATGCGCCGGGTAGAAACCCGCCGCCACCGCCTGAGCTCTCCGAATAAAAGTCACCGGCTGCACCGTTCCCGCCGAATAGGCTCGTTCCTCCCTGGCCAGAAAGGTCATCACCGCCGCCCTCGGTTCCAGTGAAACTGCCGCCGGAACCGTTTTTGGGTTGCGAGGCTGAGGGCGCGATTCCTGAATCCTTAAAACCCCCGCCGCCACTAGCCAGGAAATCCGAGTTGGAATCATAGGTTCCACCAAAACTGCTCGCGCCGATCCCGCCGCCCCCGGAGATTGAGATTCCTGTACTGAGGTCCGCACTTCCCCCGCTGGCCGTATTTTGCTGGAAAGTAACTCCACTTAGAATGAGGGCGCCTTGGTTGTAGATCGCCCCGCCAAGGCCGGCCCCGCCTCCGCCGGAGTTTTGTGCCGGACCACTATTTCCTCCTTGCGCCAGGCCATTTTGCAACACCAGATTCTGCAGCGTCAGATACCCAGCCGGGAGCGTGCTCATGCCGCTCGAAACAAAAAACAGCCGAAAGCTTGGTGTTCCCGGCGCCGATGATCGTTGAATCGTGGCGCCGTTTCCAACAATCATGATCGGGCTGCTGATGGCCGGGAAGGCATTCGGTCCATACCACCAATCCACTGGAGCCGTGATCGTGTAAGTAGCGTTGGAGGCCAGTTCGATGATCCCGCCGACTCCCGCGTTCAGATTCGTGATGGCGTTCTGCAAAGCAGTCGCATCGCCGTTGGCCAAGATGGTTGGCGCGGGAAACGCGACGGCGTGGACCTGAGCGCTAATTGAGCTGGGAGCGTAACTCGAATTTCCAGGATCGCTCGCGCTCACGGTACAGGCGCCGTTTGAGCTTGTCATCGTCACCGTGACAACGGGCGACGTGCTCGCAATGGTGCAAACGCCTGTGGCGGAGTAGCTCAATGTATCGCCGCTTGTGGCGGTCGCTTGCAACGGGAAGGCGACGGCGAACCCGGACCTGTAGCCGAAACGGGCCGGCGGCAGGGTGGTCCATGTCAGAGACGGCGATGCGAGCACCGTCACCTGTAGCGACGCCGTCAACGGTGCGGCGGTGTTGGCGATGACGGTCAACGTTCCCGTGAGGCTGCCCGCCGAGGTCGGCGTCACCGTGATCACGCAGGAGCCCTGAGCCAAGACGCTCCCGCACGATCCGCTGGCGCTGAAGCCTCCGGTTACCTGAATCGTGGAAGCATACAAAGTTGCCGACCCGGTGTTGGAAAGCGTAAAGGTTTGGGACAGCGGGACGCCTTGAGCCCCTGTTCCCGTCCAACTCGATGGCGTCAAAGTTGCCGACGTCGTGGCCGCGTTGTTCTGGACTGCCGCCGTGCCGTCGACTTGTGTATTCACCAAGTCGCCGTTGGAAGTTAGGAGCGTCGTACTCGAGAGGACCACGGAAGCCGCCGCCTGCTGCGTGGAGGTGAAGTTCCCGGCGTCGAGGGAGAGGTTATAGACGACATTGCCCGACCCCGCTGCGCCGGTTCCGTTCGTGGCTGAGTTACCGGTGTAGTCCATCGCGTTCAGGCTAACCGTACCGTTGAGGTTGAAAATGGCGCCGCCAGAGCCGCCGCCATTCCCCGTCCCGCCATGGGCCGTATTAGAAACGAAGTTGGACGAGTTTACGGTTAGGGTGCCTTGATGGTTAAAGATCGCCCCACCAAAGCCGCCGCCACCTCCACCGCTCGCGGTCTCGCCATATCCACCACTCTCCGCTCCCCAACCGCTAGCGCCAGCACCGGCTCCGCCACCGCCCCCAAACCCCCCTTGTCCACCAGCGCCGAGGCCACCGCCGCTGCCACCGCCACCGCCGCCAAATCCTCCATTACCCCCGTATTCGTACGAACCACCACCGCCGCCGCCCACCCCTCCTGCTCCGGCTGACGATTGACCGCCGGCGCCGCCGCCCCCAAAGGCGCCGCCTCCTGAAGAGAAATTGTGCCCAGTGTAGGCGTGTCCGTTCGTACACGATCCATTTCCTCCTCCAGGTCCGGCTACCGACGGAGAAGAAGGACACTTATTTCCGGTCGCACTGGCGCCGGCGAGAAACCCTCCGCCGCCGCCCGAACCAACCGCAGTGGCGGCAGCACCATTGCCACCGAACGGACTCGTTCCTCCAACGCCATTCGAAGATGGACTATCGCCAGCGCCGCCCTCCGTCCCGGTGAAAGTACCGCCATTGCCGTCGTAATTGGATGAGAGCCAAACCCCCGAATCCTTAAACCCGCCTCCCCCGGTTCCACTCAGTCCATTGTCGTCCCCTACGGTAGGTGGTATACCCAAGCTATTCGCACCGAGACCACCGCCTCCGGAGGTCCCGCCTCCAGGAGCGTGGCTGCCGTTCCCTCCGCGAGCCGTGTTCTGATTGAACGTGACGGTAGTAAGAGTCAACGCACCTTGATTGAAGATCGCACCGCCCAGCCCGGCAGCCCCTCCGCCAGACCATTGCGCCGGGCCACTACTTCCTCCTTGCGCGAGACCACCTGTCAGCGTGAGATTGTTAAGAATCAGGTTACCTGGCGGAAGTGTGCTCACGCCGCTGGAGACAAAGAAGAACCGGAAGTTGGGCGTTCCCGACGCCGTGGAACGCTGAATCGTGGCTCCATTCCCTTGAATTGTGATGATCGAACTGATCGCGGGAAAGGCGTTGGGACCGTACCACCAGTCCACCGGCACGGTGACCGTATAAGTGCCGTTCGCGGCAAGCGAAATGGTTCCTCCGCCGCTGGCATTCAGCGTGGTGATGGCGTTTTGCAGCCCGGTGAGGTCGCCGTTAGCAACCGGGATTGTTCCGCCATTGGCACCCAGAAACACCCTGACGTTCGAGCTCGTAAAGATGGACAGGTCGGTTCGTCCATCGCCGTTGAAGTCGGCGGCGGCGACGCACAGCGGGTTGACGACACTGCTAGCGACATTGGTGGGCCCCGAGAAGCCACCAGAACCGTTTCCCAGAAAGACATTCACGCCGCCGGTGCCCGTCGCAACGACGTCCGGGATTCCGTCCCCGTTGACATCTGCGACTGACAGCGAGGAGACGGCGCCTCCATTGAGAGTGAGAGGCACGGGCGTCTGAAACGTTGCGTCGCCGTTGCCCAGCAGAACCGTGGCACCGCTGGGATTCCCGACGGCAATATCGGGATATCCGTCGCGATTGAAGTCCGCCACCGCCAGCCAAGACGGATTGCTGCCGCCACTCAACGTTTGGGCGGTATTAAACGTGCCGTCGCCGTTTCCGGGCGCGAGCACGACCGTGGACCCATTGGCGGCAACGAGGTCCGTCTTGCCGTCCCGGTTGAAATCGGCAACTGCCAGCGCCGTTGCGCCCGCAAGAATGGTGCGTGTCACAGCCGTCTGGAACGTGCCGTTGGCATCGCCGTTGCCCAGCAGCAGAACCACTTGACCGCTTCCGCCGCTTGTGTTGCTAGCGCACGCGACCGCTAAATCAATGATGCCGTCGCCGTTGAAGTCCGCGGCGACGATACCCACCGGTTCGGTCTGCAACGCCAAAGAATAATTCGCGGCCGTGTTGAAGGTCCCGTCACCCTTGCCGATGTACACACTGACGTTGTTGCTGCCATTGTTGGTCACAGCGAAATCGGGGATACCGTCGCCATTAAAATCCCCCACCGCGGCGTATTCCGCGCCTGTGCCTGCCTTATAAGTCTTCAGATTGAAGCTTCCGTCTCCCTTACCGTTAGATCCGTCACCCACGAAAACGAAGGAGCCGATGCTGCTCACGACTAGCAGATCGGCGATGCCATCGTTGTTGAAGTCCGCCACGTAAGCCGCCGTCGCCCCATAGCTGTATCCCGCTCCCGCGAAGAATCCCGAGACGTTACCTGCATAGGGCGCGACGGTGATGAACAAAGTTGAGGACGTGCCGGCCGAGTACGTGGAATTGACGGGATAGTAAGCCGTGATGTAATGATTTCCTGCCGGCAGCACCGCCGTTGTCAACGACGCTGTCCCGCTCGAGAGCGTGCCGAATCCGAGCACGGTGCCGATTCCGCCCGGGACCAAATTGTCGTAGAACGTGACTTTGCCGCTGGCCGAGGATGGCGACACGGTGGCGGTGAAAGTAACGCTCGTGCCTTGAATGGCTACCACCTTCGAAACGGCTAGCGAAACCGATGTGCCGGTCAGCGCCGCGCGCGACCGCACGGCTTCGGTATGCGAGGCAGGCGGCGCGGCGGTGCTGGCGCCCGGGGTTGCCGTTTTCGGCGTCACTGGCAGCGACGTAGCTGAAACCGGCGAGGCGATTGTGCCACGCGGATTTGTCACGCGCTCGCGGGCGATGGCGCCCTTCATCAGATAGACGGTTCCCGCTACGTCGACGGCCGCCAGCGCCGCGTCGCCGTCGCCGCTGAATCCGCCGGCGGTCAGCAGCATCGTGCCGCCCTCCGCGGGATAGAAAACTCCTGACGCAAACGCGCCGTTACCGAGACCCGGATACACAGCCAGAAAACCAGTGCTCGAGGAATGCGTCAGCAAGCTCGCATGTCCGTCGCCGTTGAAATCGCCAGCCGCGATCGCCGCGGTGTAGGCAAGAGTCGGGCCCGGAGCGAATTTGCCGCGTCCGTCGTTCAGAAAAACGCGGGCGGTCTGATCGCCGCTGGTCAGCACCGCGAGATCGGCAACGCCGTCTTCGTCGAAATCGGCGGTCAACAGTTGCGTGGGTCCGGAGCCCGCCGCGAAACTTGCGCCGTTCTTGAAAGTGCCGTCGCCGTTGCCCAACAGGATCGTAATCGTGCCGCTGCCGGAATCCGCCGTGACGATGTCGGCGAATCCGTCGCCGTTGAAATCCGCGGCGACTACCGCGACCGGCGCTGCGCCCGTCTCCACCTGGATCGCTTCGGCGAAAGTTCCGTCACCCTTTCCGAGCAGGATCGAAACGCCGTTGCCGCCGCGATCGGCGACGACTAAATCGGGGATGCCGTCGCCGTTGAAATCGGCGATTGTCACCGCCGATGGATTTTTTCCAACCGAAAAATATTGCGGCGCACCAAAATCGCCGTTGCCCGCGCCCAAAAGAATCGCCACTTCGCCCGACGCATCGGTGATCGCCAGATCGTTGTGACCATCGCCGTTGAAATCGCCGATCGCGATCGCGGTCGGGTGTTCCGGTCCGGCAAAAATGTTCGGCGGCGCGAATCCCGCTCCCGTGCTGCGCAAGAAACTCACGCGATTCTCGCTCGCGACGATCAAGTCCGCGAGACCATCGCCGTCAATGTCGCCCGCCGTCGCCGCGACCGCGGGAATCCCCGCGGCGAATCGCGGCAACGACGGAAGTCCGCCGGACACAGCGCCTCCTGCCAAATTAGTTGGGAGTTGGGGATGCGCCACGCCTGCGGAAACTGGTGGGGCGGAAGCCGGTGAATTCACGCGCGGAGATTCCGCACGCGCCATCGGAATCGCACGCGGCTCGCGCGGAATCGGCACGATGCCAAGGGCGTTCGCATCGGGCACGCCGATCCGAACGGTCAACAAAAGAGCCAGCCAGATTTGTCCAGTCCTACGTTTGAGCCCAGATCCACGCATAATAGATCCCCCTTCTCCCGCGTTCTTATAAGGCACTTTTCGCGCCAAAGATTCGCGCTCGGATGTTGCTGAGAAAACTAGGAGGACGGCACGGAGTTACTAACCAAAAGGTGAATTGGACTAACTTTTTGATTCTCAGTACTGGGCGCAAGAAGTAACTCTATGGGCGCAGGAAGTAACTCTATGGGCGCAGGAAGAAACTCTACAAGGATGGGGTTGCGGCCCTAGCGCGCCGCCGTATTCTTTCGTTTCGAGATCAGCGCTCCCAGACCCGTCACCAGTAGCAACAACGAGGAGGGTTCGGGAGTTAGCGCCACTGTCGCTTCGCCGTTGGGGGAGAAGTTTTGCACCGTGGGATTACCGTTGGTATCCAAGTCAATCTCTACCAACTGGCCGATTGAGCCGCCCTCACCAATCAATGGGTCGAAGTTCGAATCATCCAAGGTCAGAAGGAACGAATCGCCACTCTGAGCGTTGCCGGAGATGATCGGGATATCCAGGTTGACGAATACGTCGAAAAAACTTCCGAACGTGAATCCATCGGTATACTCATTCTGCACATCCGTGTTGTTGATCCCCACGGTTCCCGGTAACGACCCGCTGACGTCGCCCACATTGCTGAGAGGCGTTCCCAGTGTGCCGTCGCTGGTGAAGCCGGATAATGTGGCGCTGGCCGCATCCACCGGTGGTGCGCCGGGGTTGAACTGGAAGTCCAAATAGCCCACGGTGCCGCTGATACTCGTTGTATCGACGTGGATCTCGTAGATGGAATCGGCATGCGCCTGGGCGATCCCCAGCAGCGCGAACATTGTGCCGAACGCCGCCAACAATAAACTCTTGCGCACAGTAATCATTGTAGTTTCTCCTTTATTTAACTGCCACAACTCTAGACCGATCCGCCCCCATTCCTGGAGCGGATCATAGCACACCCGACAGAACCTTTAGGACGAAAGAAATCGGCGCCGTTCCGGTGTAGGTGAACTTGATAGTCACATTCACCGACGATCCCGCAGCTAGCGGCGCGCTGCCGGGAACCGTAATGTATGGCGCGCCGGCATAGGGCGTACTGGACAGCGTGCCCGTGCCGTTGGCCAACGTTGCGCCGGAAATTACGTTGGTGAACACGGCTTGCAACGGCGCCGCAATCGGGGTCGTCCCGATGTTGGTGATCGTCATGGTGGCCGTATACACATTGCTGCCGCGAGCGGCGGCAAAGCCGGTGGTCGTCCACTTGATCTGGCTGGTAACATCGATCGGCCCGCCGCTTGCGGCGTTGATGTTCAACGTGGCCGTTGCTGATCCCGTGTAGTTCGGATCGCTGATCGTCGCGACAACCGTGTACGGACCCACTGCGGTCGGCGCGGTCGAACTGCCGTTGTACGTGAGCGTCACCGTGAGTCCGGCGGGATTCGTCGTGGCGGTCGCCGAAATCGGACTGCCGGTGTAGGTCGCCGTGAGATTGCCCAAGGTCACTGTGGCGCTGGCTTTGTTCACCGTCACGGTACCGCCCGTGTAACTGAAACTGTAGTTGGTCGCCGACGCGCCCGAGCAGCTTGTGGTTTGCGCGCTGCTCGCATTGCTCGTTGGTGTGTACGAAGTGGTGCAGGTCGCTGGCGTGGTCAGCACCGATGCGCTCTCGTTATTCACAAATCCGCTATAGCTAGGCGAAATCATGGGTACGGACGCGCCGTACGTTACGGTGGCGCTCGACGCCGTCACGGTTACGGGAACTTGGCTGATGTTGGCCGTCGTTGTTGCTTGCGGCGTTGGCAGTACGTAGTTCGCCGCCGCCGAGCCTGTCAGACTCAATCCGCTGATCGTCACGTTCTTGCCCGTGCCGAAGTTCGCATCAGAAAATGCGCCGGACGCCGCCGCGGTATTCAACGTGACGTTGCCGTTATCCCAGGAGAAAACGCCGCCGAGCGCCGCTGCGCTCGTGTTCAATGCAGTCGCGGTGGTTCCGTCGTAGGGCTTGTTGGCGGCGGTGATCCCACTCACGGTCAGCGTAAACGGCGTGACGGTTTGCGACGCCGGCACGGAGTTTGCGGTGAAGTCGGAATCGCCCGAGTATGCCGCGATAATGGCGTACGTGCCCGCGGGTAATTGCAAGATGTTCGTTACGCTGGCCGCGCCATTCACCAGCGTGACCGCGTTGGCCGCCGGGCAGGCCGAGGCGGAGATGCTGCCGTCGGCGCAAATGTAGTTCGTCACCGCCGGATTGCTGTTGGGAACAACGAACGACAGCGCTACCGTTCCGGTTGGCGTACCGGCGCCACTCTCTCCGGGCGGCACTGAAACCGCTACATCCAATTCAACCGCGCTTCCATATACGGTTGACTTGGCGGGTTGCTTCGTCACACTGACGCTGGTTCCCGTCTGGGTCACCGTGTTGGTGATGGTCGTTGTGCCACCTGCATAATCGGGATCTCCGGTGTAAGTCGCGATTACACTGTCCGTTCCCACGGGCAAAATGCTCGTGGTCACGCTGGCTGTACCGTTGGCGAGCGCAATCGAGCAGCTTGTGGGTTGGATCGTTCCGCCGGTGCAAACATAGTAGGTCGTGTTGTTCACGACAAAGGAGAAAGTCACGCTGCCGGTAGGCGTGGCGCCGCCGGCCACAGGATTTACTGTGATGCTCAGCGTCACCGGCTGTCCGTAAAGGGAGTTACCCGAACTGCCGGAGGGCAATCCGGGCGCGGCCATCTGCGCCGCAACCGTCCCTGTCACCGTCGGCGCAGCGGAATAGTTCGTGTTGCCTGCCTGGTTCAACGTGATCATGCAAGTTCCGCTTCCGGTCGTGATGGTAATCGACGCGGAGTTGCTCCCGCTGCCGCTGCATGCGCCCGAACTGCTAATCGTCACAGGATTCCCCGAACCGCCGCCGTTGGCCACCACTGAAATCGAGCTTTCGTAGGAAGCGCTGCTTGGGAACGGCGTCACGGTGATACTCTGGCTCGCTTGCGCGATGGTGTCGATCACCGTGCCGCTCGCGTTGTTGTAATTGCCGGCGCTATCGGTGAAAGTCCAGGTATCGTTGTTGTACGTGCCCGCATTCGTATGCGTCGTGCCGGCGAGATTTAGACCGCTCAGACTCACGCTGCCAATACCGATCACCGATCCTGATGCCGTATGTGGGTTGGCGTCGTAGATCAAAGCGTACGGCGTCACGGAAATCGTGGCGTTGGCCTTGTTGATTGTCACGACGCCGCCGACGTATGTGAACGTGTAGTTGCCGTCCGCGGCGCCGGAGCAATTTGTAGTCTGCGCGCTGCCGGCATTGCTGGTCGATGTGTACGTGGTCACACACGTCGGCGGCGTACTAAGCACGGATGGACCTTCGTTAGGTAAAAATCCGGCGTAGCTCGGCAAGATCACCGGCGCCGGATCGCCGTACGTGACGGTCGCGCTCGACGCCGTTATGACTACCGGATTTTGCGCCGGATTGATGATGGCTGTTGTAGTGGCTTGCGGCGCCGGCAACTGATAGTCTCCAGCCGCCGATCCCGTTAGGCTCAGCCCGCTGATCGTCACCTGCTTCGGCGTTGCACCGGCGTTCGGATCAGAGAACGCGCCGGACGCGCTCGCAACGTTCAGCGTCACGTTGCCGGCATCCCAGGCGAACAGCCCGCTCAGGCCGGCTCCGTTCGTGTTCAATGTCGCGGTTGTGGTTCCGTCGTAATACTTGCTGCCGACGGTGATGCCGTTAACCGTAAGGGTGAACGGAGTTATGGTCTGCGAAGATGAACTGGCAGCCGGTGTAAAGTTGGAATCGCCCGAATAAGACGCGTTAATGGCGTAGGTGCCCGCAGGCAATTGCAAGATGTTCGTCACGCTTGCCGCGCCATTCACTAACGTGACCGTATTCCCGGCCGCACACGGCGACGCGGAGATCGTGCCATCGGCGCAAATATTGTTCGTCACCACCGGACTGCTGTTGGGAACCGCGAACGATAGTGTTACGCCGCCGGTTGGCGTGCCTTGACCAGAGCCGCCGACCGTCACATCCAATTCAACGGCGCTTCCATACACCGTCGAGGTGGCGGGTTTTTTCTGCAAGCTCAAGCTAGTTCCCGCCAGCGTCACCGTATCGGTGATCATAGTCGTACCCGCCGAGTAGTCGGAATCGCCGCTGTAGGTGGCGATGACGCCGTCGCTGCCCAACGGCAAGTTGCTTGTGGTCACACTGGCTGTCCCGTTGTTCAGCGGGATCGAGCAGCTTGTGGTTTGGATCGAGCCGCCGGCGCAAACGTAATTCGTCGTGCTGTTCGCGACAAACGAGAAGGTCACGCTACCGGTGGGAGTGGCGCCGCCGCTCACCGGGTTGATCGTGACGCTCAACGTCACCGGCTCTCCGGAAAAGGAACTGCCCGAGTTGTTGGCCGGCAAGCCGGGCGCGGCCGTTTGCGCCCCGATGATCTTGGTTACTTGCGGCGCAGCCGAGTAATTTGTGTTGCCCGCCTGATTCAAAGTGATCGTGCAGTTTCCACTGCCGGCGCTGATCGTAATCGACGCCGAGCTGTTTCCGCTACCGCTGCAGGAGCCCGATCCGGCAATCGTCACCGGATTTCCCGAGGCGCCGCCCGTAGCTGTCACTGTGATCGCACTTTCGTATAGCGCGGTGGCCGGGAAGGACGCAGGCGCGGTCACCGTGATCGTCTGGCTCGCTTGCGCGATCGCGTCGTGCACCGATCCACCCGCGTTGTTGTAGTTGCCAGTATTATCGGTGAAGGTCCATGAATCGCTGTTGTACGTACCTGCATTCGTATGCGTAGTACCGGTAAGGGTCAGGCCGCTCAGGGTCACGCCGCCCACCCCCTTGGCTGTGCCTGTAGCCGTGTGCGGATTGCCATCATAGGCGACGCTGTAGGGGATCACCGAAAAGGTCGCGTTGGCCTTGTTGACGGTCAGTGGGCCGGTCGGATGGAACGTGTAGTTCGCGGCCGACAATCCAGTCACTCCCGTAAACGTGTACGAGCCTGCGTTCAGAGCCGAGGAATACGTCGCTGTTTGGTTCGATGAATTGGTGACCGTGAAAGTCGGAGATCCCGACACTACGCTGGCGTTGTCGCCATTCTTGAATCCGCTGAAAAAAAAGATCGGTGTGGGAGCCGTACCGCCATAGGTGAAGCCAACGGGATTGATCGCGACCGTCAGCAGCGCCGGGTTGACGGTAAGCGCACCCGCCGCTTGGAACGTGTAGTTCGTCGCCGACAAACCTGAAAGTCCAGAAATCGGGTACGTGCCCGCGGCGAGAGTCGCGGAGTCCGTCACTGTTTGATTCGATGAGTTCACGAACGTGAACGCGGGCGTTCCCGACACTACGCTGCTTGTATCGCCGTTCTGAAATCCGCTGTAGGAAAAGCTCTGCGAGAAACCTGCGGTGCCGTACGTCGAACTACAGGTGCCGGTAACCGTCAGCACCGCCTTGTTGACGGTCAGCTTAGCCGTGACCGCACTGAAGGTGTAGTTCGTGGCCGACAATCCCGTGATCACCGGCGTGATCGTGTATGTGCCGGCGGGTAGCGCTGAGGACAACGTCACCGTTTGATTCGACGAGTTGGTGATCGTGAACGTGGGGGTTCCCGATACCACGCTGCTGTTGTCGCCGCCCACAAATCCGCTGTATGAAGAGCTCAGCGTGGGAACGGCGCCGCCATAGGTGAAACTGGCGGCGGCGGCGGAGACTGTCACTTGCCCACGATTCACGTTTTGCGTGAAGACCGGTGAGGTACTGGCCGCAAACTGACTAGTGGCGCTGAAGACGCCGGTATACGAATGCGACCCAGGGGTGAGCGACGGTATCGCCAGGAGTCCGTAACCGGAACTGATCGCGGCGGTCCCGATCGTGTTCGTGCCCTCCATGACCGTGACAGTGCCGGTGGCCCCCACATTGCCATATGTTTGCGCATTCACAAGACCGGTGGTGAACACGTTGATTTGTAATTCGACCGTCTGGCCGTAGTTCGAAGGATTGCTGGAGCCGGCATACAGAGAGGTGCTTGTCGCAGCTAGGGCCGTCACAACGGTTACGCCGTCGGCGGAGCTTCCGTTCGTAGTGACTACGTCCGCAGCTCCGGAGCCCTGGAACCCGCCGACGGCGACGGTTGTAGGATTCGCCGAGCCAGGCAACGAGGTTACCACCGGCGAGTTGAATTGGCCGGTCCCAATATATTGATTATTCGCGTTGGGAATTCCCGTGAGCACGCTGATCGAGCCGCTTGAGCCGTCGGCCACCACTAAGTCGGGGATGCCATCGCCGTTGAAGTCGCCCACCGCAATACCTCCTGCTGTGAGTGCAGGAGGACCGGAGACGAGAGTATAGGTGTTCTGTGCCAAAACAGACCACGCATTTCCCGATACTTGCCCGAGAAGGACCCAGACGGTTCCGTCCGATGAGACGGCTGCTATATCGGGAACGCCATTGCTATCGAAATCGGCGATCGTGACGGCCACCGGCGAGTTCGGGAACTTCTGGGTGTAGGAGGGCGTGTTGCTCCCGCTTCCGTTTCCGAAATTCCCCTTGCCATCCCCAAGCAGGATCTCAAGATTACTGCTTCCGATCGTGGAATCGTTGATGACCACCAGATCCGGGTGTCCATCGCCGTTGAAGTCGGCTGCAGCCAAGCCAAAAAGAGTGCTGCCCAGGTTGGTGATGGTGTTGGCCGGTGTAAGCGTGTAGGTTCCGTTCACAACGGCGCCCTTATAAACAAGAAGGCTGCCGTTGTTTTCCTCGAGTAGCGCGATGTCGGGAATGCCGTCGCCGTTGTAATCCAGCACGACGGCGCCGGTCGGAGTAGACAACCCCGTCACTGGCGTCGAGACCGTGAAAGTCCCATTGCCGAGGCCGGTATGCGGGTCTTTGTTGCCAATCAGGATCAACAGATTACCGCCGGCGCGCTGGATGACGGCCAAGTCGGGAATCCCGTCACCATTGAAATCGCCGCTCATCAAGAGGAATGTTCCGCTGCCACCGAGGGACGTGTTAGTCGGGCTGCCAAAGCCGCCCACTCCATCGCCCAGGAAAACGCTGACGCTATTGCTGGTGTTGTTACCGACGGCGATGTCCGGATTTCCGTCGCCGTTGAAGTCGGCCACGATGACGGATGTCGGCTTCGTTTGCGCTGTCAGTGTAACGGAGTTCGCGCCGAAGCTGGTTTCCGGCGCCGCATATACGACCTGAGAGACAACACTGGACACACTGGGAGAAACGTTGCTGTCGCCTTGGTAATACGCCATCAGGTTGGCCCCGCCGCTCGGCAGCAGGGCGGTGGAGAACGTCGCAGTGCCGCCGCTCAGTGCGGCTGTTCCCAGCACGGTCGTCTCAGCGGAGGTAGGTGTGGGGCCGGTGTAGAAAGTCACGTTGCCGGTAGCTGTTGATGGCGTGACGGTCGCTGTTAGCGTCAAAGCCTGCCCGAACGTCGGGCTCGACCCGTCAGCCTGACTTGCCCAGGAGGTTGACAGGGACACAGAGCTCGTGGGCAACGCAGTGACCTGACTGCTCAGCATTCCCGACGTATAGTTCGCATTGCCCGCATCGGCGGCCGTCACCGTGCACGTACCCGTAATGCTGGTCATCGTGACCGTTGTACCGCTGATGGTGCAAACGCCACCCGAGACCGAATAGGTCAACGTGTCGCCGCTATTTGTGGTTGCTGCCACCGTGAACGTGCTGTGGTAGGTGGCGCTCGCCGGCGGCGCCGTGGTCCACGCAACGGTTGGATTGATCTTTGACGCGCTGGTGTTGCCGGTCAGCGATCCCGCTGCGTAGTTGGCATTGCCCGCATCGGCGGCCGTCACCATGCACGTGCCCGTGACGCTGGTCATCGTGACCGTTGTACCGCTGATGGTGCAAACGCCACCCGAGACCGAATAGGTCAACGTGTCGCCGCTGTTTGTGGTTGCTGCCACCGTAAACGTGCTGTGGTAGGCGGCGCTCGCCGGCGGCGCCGTGGTCCACGCAACGGTTGGATTGATCTTTGACGCGCTGGTGTTGCCGGTCAGCGATCCCGCTCCGTAGTTGGCATTGCCCGCATCGGCGGCCGTCACCGTGCACGTGCCCGTGCCGCTGGTCATCTTGACGGTCGTTCCGGTGATTGTGCAGGCGCCCGACGCTGTGTACGTCAGCGTATCGCCGGACGTCGTGCTCGCCGCCACTAAAAACGTACTGTTATAAACCGCGCTGGAAGGCGGCGCGGTGGTCCATGAGATCGTTGGGGCCGGTTGAACTGTAACATTGAGGGATGCCGTCAAAGGCGTCGATCCAAAGTTGCCGATTACGGTCAACGTTCCCGTGCTGGTTCCCACTGGGGCCGTGACAGTGATCGGGCACGCAAAGAAGACCGGAGCGATGGGCCCACACGAAGCGCTGACCGTGAAGTTTCCGCTCACGGAAATGGAAGAAGCGTTCAGGTACGCAGAACCGGCGGAACCGGTGTTCGTAAGCGTAAAGGTTTTTGCCGCAGGGTAGGTCACCGTCCCCGACCAGCTTGATGGCGTGAGTGTTGCGGTCGTGTTCGTCACGTTATTCAGAACCGGCGCCCTACCGTCAACTTGGGTATTCACTAAGTCTCCGTTGCCGGTCAAAATCGTCGTATTCTGCAGGGACAGCAAAGCGTAGGAAGATTCGAGGCTCGAGAAATTCCCTGCGTTGAGGGACAAGTTATAAAAGACACTTCCGCCGGATGGGGCCGAATTGCCACTGTAGGTCATCGTGTTGAGCGTGACTGTGCCGTCCAGGTTGAAGATGGCGCCGCCATAGCCGCCGCCTACGCTTCCGCCAGAGCCGTCAGTCGCTCTTCCGGCAGAACCGCCTTGCACCGTGTTGGAAACGAAATTGGATGAGTTGATTGTCAGGGTGCCTTTTTGATTGAAGATAGCGCCGCCGAGACCGGCGCCGCCGCCACCTTGGGCGAACTGGGCGTTGTTTCCCGTTAGAGTGCCCCCGCGGCCGGCGCCCCAGCCGCCCGCGCCGCCGAGGTTACCGCCGCCGGTACTGGCTCCGCCACCAGCGCCAAAGCCCCCGCTGCCGCCTTGCGATCCTCCGCCGCCGCCCCCGCCAAACCCTCCATTTCCGCCGTTGAAGCCTACTTGGGACCCAAGGCTCCCACCGCCGCCGCCACCAACACCTCCACCAGCCCCAGGGCCCGGGTTGCCCGCGCCGCCTCCGCCAAATGCTCCGCCTCCGGCAGGACTAGAGTTTCCACAGACTCCGCTGCCACCGCCCCAGCCGGCCGACGTCAGGTTGGTCACAAAGTTGCACGTGGCGTCCGAGCCCCCATTGGCTCCAGGCATAAAGCCGCCCCCGCCACCTGAGCCATTACCGTTGATGCTGGTACCTCCATTTCCTCCGTAAGAACTCGTGCCACCTGTTCCGCTCCCGCCTTCGGTGCCCGTGAAGGCGCCTCCGGTAGTGACGTCGACGGTTGCTGAACTCAAACTTCCCGAGGTCTTAAAACCGCCGCCGGCGCTTGGGTAAAAGTCATCGATCGTCGTGAGACTACTCGCCCCGAGGCCCCCTCCGCCGGAGCCCGCATTGATGTTAACGTTAGGACCTGTGCTACCGCCGTTGGCGCGATTCTGGCTGAGGGTAACGCTATTCAAAGTCAAAGATCCCTGGTTGTAGATCGCGCCGCCCAGGCCAGCCCCGCCGCCACCGGAAAATCTGGCCGCGCCCGAACCGCCACCCTGCGCGATGCCTCCCGACAACGTGAGATTGTTCAGCGTTAAGCTGCCGGGCGACAGACTGCTCGCTCCGCCCGAAACGAAAAAGTAGCGGAAGTTATTGCTGCCCGCCGTCTGAGAGCTCGTGATCGTCGCGCCGTTCCCTTGGATCGTGATCACGGAGGCAATCGCCGGAAAACCGTTGGGACCGTACCACCAGTCCACCGGCGCGGTGACCGTGTACGTGCAGTTCGATGTGAGCGAAATCGTCCCACCGCCGGTGGCATTCAGTGTGGTGATCGCGTTTTGCAAATCGCTCGCGTTGCAACTGGTAACGGAGATTGTTCCACCGTTGCCGCCTAGAAACACATTGAAGTTCGAGAGCGTGGCGATGGCCAAGTCCGTGCGGCCGTCGCTGTTGAAATCTCCGGCGGCCACAAACAACGGACTCGTGATGCTGCTCGCGACATTGGTCGGCGACGAGAATTGGCCGTTGGCGGTTCCGGTGAACACATTTACGCCGCCCGGACTGCTGACGATCAGATCTGGGATTCCGTCGCCGTTGGCGTCAGCAACGGTCATCGAGGTAACGACAGACGAAAAGTTAAGGTTAGACGAGTACAACGAAGACAACACGCCGCCGTGATTCAAGGTCACCGTGATAGCACCGCCATTATTGCCCGAATTAACATAGCCGACGGCGACATCGGGAAGTCCATCTCCGTTGAAGTCCGACACAACGACCGAAGTCGCGCTTAAGGTATTGAAGCTGTCTAACGTTCTGACGCTCTGAAACGTGCCGTCGCCGATGCCGTACGCATACCCAACGGTGGACCCACTGGCGAGCACCAGATCCATAACGCCGATGCCCCTGAGATCAGCGGCTGCCAGTCTGGACGCCCCGGACAGAAGATTCTGTCCAACTTGGACCTGGAATGTCCCATCGCCGTTGCCGGTCAGCAAAACGACTTGGGCCTTTCCGCTTTTACAGGCCACGGCCAAGTCGATAACGCCATCGCTGTTGAAGTCCGCGGCGACGATACCCTGCGGCGACGTCTGTCCGGTTAACGAATAATTCACGGCCGGTTTGAACGTGCCGTCTCCATTGTTAATGCAGACGCTCACGCTGTCGCTGCCAGCGTTGGAGGTGGCGAAGTCGAGATAGCCGTCGCGATCGAAGTCGCCGATAGCCGCAAATAGTGCGTTCGAACCCGTACTGCAAGAAGACATCAAACTGAACCCGCCAAGGGCGTTCCCTTGATAAATGTTGGAGACGGTTCCGCCAGTGACAAGCAAGTCGGCGACGCCATCGTTGTTGAAGTCCGCGACATAGATGGAAGTGGCCGTTCCTTGAGAATAGGTGTTCCCCGCCGTGAATCCCGAGACGTTCCCCGTGTAAGCCGTAACAACGGTTAACACCGCTGACGAAGAGGCGGACGTGGATGGCGAGTTGCCTCGATAGTAAGCGGTTACGTAGTGCCTCCCCGCAGCCAGCACTCCCGTGCTGAACGAAGCGGTCCCGTTGGGAAGAATCGTGCCGTATCCAAGCACACTGCCGAGGCCCGTCGGAGTGATGCTGTCGTAGAACGTAACTTTGCCGGTGGTGGTGGACGGCGAAACGGTGGCTTCAAAAACGAAGTTCATGATTGAACCTTGAAGCATGACATCGTTGGAAACCGTCAGCGAGACCGAAATGCCTGTCTGCCCCGCCGCGGACCGCACGGACTGGGTATGTGGGGTGCCGCTCGCGCCGGAAGTTGGAGTCTTCGGTAATATAGGTTGCGTGACGACGGGCGTTGCCGGCTGCGATACTGTCGGTGCCGGCGACACGCTGGTTTCACGCGGATTGATCACGCGCTGGCGCTTGGTCGCGCCCTTCATCACATAGACGGTTCCGGCTGCGTCGGTGGCCGCGAGATTCGCGTCACCGTCGCCGCTGAATTCTCCGGCGGTCAACAGCATCGGGCTGTTTTCCGCGGGATAGAAAACACCGGGCGCAAACGCGCCGTCGCCGAGACCCGCATAGACGGCCAGAAAACCGGTGGCGGAAGCTTGAACCATCAAGCTCGCATGTCCGTCGCCTTCAAAATCGCCCACGGCAATGGCCGCCGCCTCCGCAAATTCTCCCGCCGGTTTGAAATTACCGCGCTGATCGTTCAGAAAAACGCGCGCCGTTTGATTCCCGCTCGTCAGCACCGCGAGATCGGCGAAGCCGTCCTCATCGAAATCCGCCGTGACCAACTGCGAGGGCGCGCCGCCCGCGGAGAATTGCATCTTTCGTTCAAACGTCCCGTCGCCCGCGCCGAGAAAAATCGTGATCGTTCCGCTGCCCGAGTCGGCCGTAGCGAGATCGATGAAGCCACGCCCGGTGAAATCCGCCGCGACAATCGCCGAGGGCGCCGTGCCCGTCTCGACGGTTGCCGCGGCTTCGAAAGTTCCGTCGCCTTTGCCCAGAAGAATCGAAATCGAATTGCCGTCGCGATTCGCAACCGCCAAATCCGCGATGCCGTCGCCGTTGAAGTCGCCGATCGTTACCGAAGATGGATTTTTTCCAACCGAAAAATATTGCGGCGCACCAAAATCGCCGTTGCCCGCGCCCAAAAGAATCGCCACTTCGCCCGACGCATCGGTGATCGCGAGATCGTTATGACCATCGCCGTTGAAATCCCCGATGGCGATCGCCGTGGGATGCGCCACTCCCGCAAAAATATTCGGTGGCGCGAATCCCGCTCCCGTGCTGCGCAGAAAGCTGATGGTTTTCTCGCCGGCCACCACTAGATCGGCGAGTCCGTCGCCATCGATGTCGCCCGCCGCCGCCGCTACCGCGGGAATCCCCGCGGCAAAGCGCGGCAGCGACGGAAGTCCGCCAGACACTGCGCCTCCTGCCAAATTAGTTGGGAGTTGGGGATGCGCCGCGCCGGCGGAAGCCGGTGAATTCACGCGCGGAGATTCCGCGCGCGCCATCGGAATCGCACGCGCCTCGCGCGGAATCGGCGCGATGCCAAGGGCGTTCGCATCGGGTACCGCGATCCGAGCGGTCAACAATAGAGTCAGACAGATTTGGCCAGTCGTACGCTTAAGCCCAGGTGTGCGCATAAAAGATCCCCCTTCTCCCGCGTTCTTATAAGGCACTTTTCGCGCCAGAGATTCGCGCTCGGATGTTGCTGAGAAAACTAGGAGGACGGCACGGAGTCACTAACCAAAAGGTGAATTGGACTAACTTTTTGATTCTCAGTACTGGGCGCAGGGAGTAGCTCTAAAGGATGGGTTGCCGTCCTAGGAGGAATGGTATAATCGCGCCGGCTTCACTTTTAGCGCGATCGTAGGGGTGACCGCGTGGCTTCAAATCCTAATTTGGGTCCCGAATCTCCGCAAGAAACTACCACTCGTAACGCCGCGCCCACGGTGTCTCCCGGCGCGATCTCGCTGGCCGTGCCGGAACGCCCCGGCACGATGATCGGCCGCTACAAATTACTTCGGACCCTCGGCCGCGGCGGCATGGGGATGGTCTATCGCGCCGAGCAACAATATCCGGTCAAGCGTCAAGTCGCGCTGAAAATCATCAAGCCGGGCATGGATTCCGAGCAAGCCATCATGCGCTTCGAAGCGGAGCGCCAAGCGTTGGCGCTGATGGACCATCCCAACATTGCGCGCGTCTTCGACGCCGGAACCACCGACGCCGGACGACTCTACTTCGTCATGGAGTTGGTCGAGGGCGTGCCGATCGCGACCTATTGCGAAGAGCACAAGTTGGATTTGCGCGCGCGCCTGCAACTGTTCGCCGATGTTTGCCAAGCGATCCAACACGCGCATCAGAAAGGCATCGTTCATCGCGATATCAAACCATCGAACGTGCTGGTGGCCGTGTACGACGGGCAGCCCGTGCCGAAAGTGATCGATTTCGGAGTGGCCAAGGCGGTGTCGGATTCGAGCCGGCTCTCCGACAGCAGCATGATGACGATGGCCGGCGCGATCGTGGGCACGTACGAATACATGAGTCCCGAGCAGGCGCGCGGCGGGGCGGCGGTGGACACGCGCAGTGATATTTACTCGCTCGGCGTGCTTTTGTATGAGTTGCTGACGGGAACCACGCCTTTGGAGCGCGAGGCCGTGCGCGATCTTCCCGACGCGGAAATCGTTCGCCGCATCTCGGAGGACGATCCACCGCGTCCCAGTGCGCGCGCGCGGGAACTACGCGGCGATCTCGATTGGATCGCCATGAAGGCGCTGGAAAAAGAGCCGGCGCGCCGCTACGCCACGGCGAATGGACTCGCGGCGGACGTACAGCGTTACCTAAACGGCGAACCGGTCTCGGCGCGCCCGCCTTCAACGACGTATCTGGTGGGAAAATTCGCGCGGCGTTATCGCGCGCCGCTCACGGCCGCCGCGGTTTTCGTCGTACTGCTTGTGGCGGCGACGATTGTCAGCACCATGCTGGCGATTCGCGCGCGACGCGCGGAAGCACAAGCGCGCAGGGATCGCGACCGGGCGGTAGGCGCGGAACGCGCGGCGCTCGACGCGGGAGAAGTCGCGCGGCAGGAACGCGACCGCGCCACCGGCGCGGAAGAGCAAGCCGGCGCGGAGCGCGACGCCGCCGTCGTCGAGAAACGCCGCGCCGACATGCAAGCGGCCATCGCCGCCGCGGTCAATCGCTTCTTGCAGGAGGACGTTCTCGCGCAGGCCGGCGCGCGCCGGCAACTCCGCAGCGAGAAAAAAACGGATCCCGATATCACGGTGCGCACGGCGCTCGATCGCGCCGCGGCGCGCATCAACGAGCAGTTCGCTTCCCAGCCGGAAGTGGAAGCGTCGCTGCGCACGACAATCGGCGGCGCGTATTTCGATTTGGGCCTCGACGCTCCCGCGCAACAACAGTTGGAACGCGCCGTCGCGCTCGACCGCCGTCGTTTCGGCTCGCAAAATCCTGCCACGCTCGATGCGCTGCAATTGTTGGGAAGAATCTATTTTCTGCAGCAGAAATTTCAACCGGCCGCCGCCGCGGAGAGCGAAGTTTTGGAATCCCGCCGCCGCACGCAGGGACCCGATGATTCCCGCGCGATTCTCGCGGAATCGGAGCTTGCTTTGATCACCGTGCATCTGCGAAAACCCGAGGAAGCGGAAAAGCTCGCCCAAGAAGCCGTGGACCGCAGCCGCCGGAAATATGGCGCCGCGAACGCGATCACCTTGGACGCTCTCCGCAGCTTGGGCGGTGTCTACTTGGCGCAGGACTACTTGTTGGATGTACGCCAGAGCGTCCCTAAGAAAGAACGAGCGCTCGCCGTTTTTGGAGAAGTGTTGCAAGCGCGCCGCGATACGCTCGGCTCGGACCATCCCGACACGCTGGACGCGATGAGCGATGTCTCGACGGCGCTGCACCGCTTGAACAAGTTCGTCGACGCCGAAAAGCAGGAACGGGAAATTCTGGAAATTCGCCGCCGCGTGTTGGGCCGAGACCATCCCGATACGCTCAGTTCGATGGCCAATCTGGCCGACGATCTGTACCGCCAGCCGAAGATCGCCGAAGCGGAACAAATCAATCTGGAGCTTCTCGACGCTCGCCGCCGTGTCTTCGGTCCCGAACATCCGGCGACGCTGGAAACCATGGACAATCTGGCCAACACGTTTCGCGAACACAAGCCGGACGCCGCCGAGCAATTGGACGCGCAGGCATTGGAGATTCGCAAGCGCCGCTACGGTCCCGAACACTCCTCGACGCTGCTTTCGATGCGCAGCTTGGCCGCCGATTATCGCCGCGAGGGCAAATTGGCGGAGGCCGAGCCGCTGAGTATCGCGGTGCTCGAGATTCACTCACGCACCTTGGGTTCCGACGATCCCGCCACGCGCGGCGTGCGCGTGGAACTGAGCCGGTTGTATCGCGGCGAGTTGCGTTTCGCCGATGCCGCGCGTTTGGACTTGGTGTCCATGGAATCAAGTGCGCGGATGAACGGCGCGGACCACGGAGTCACACAGCGTCATCGCGCGGATTTGGCGCTGGACTACAATCGCCTCGGCGATTACGCACGCGCCGAGCCGCTGGCGCACGCGGCCTTCGACAGCTTGCACCGCAGCGCCGGCGACAAGAGTCTCTACACCTTGTATGCCGCCGATGTGCTGGCCGAAGCGTGGAACGGTCTCGGCCGCCATCAGGAAGCCGAACAACTGAGTCGCGCGTCCCTGGCGCTTTATGAAAAAGGCATCCCGGAAGGATGGCAACCGTTCTACGAGCGCGCGTTGTTAGGAAATAGTCTCGCGGGCCAGAAGAAATATTCCGAAGCGGAACCGCTGCTGCTCTCCGGCTACGCTGGGATGGCCGAAAGAAAAACTGCCATGGACGCGCCGCAACGCGTCCACATTTTGCGCGTGGCCGAGTGGGTCTCGGACTTTTACTTGGCCTCCGGACGCCGCGAGCAAGCCGCGAATTGGCGCGCCAAAGCGGACGCGCCTACGAAGACCGAGGGGCCGAAGTAAGCCGTGCCTTCCCTGACCGCCAACTCTGGACCGCTGCGAGGGCGCTCCTACACCATTCCCGAAGGTGAATTCACGATCGGACGCTCCTCGAAAAACCATCTTTGGTTGGACGATCTCGAGGTTTCGCGCCATCACTGCACGATCGCCACGCAGGGCAAGGTCTCTGAAATCCGCGATCAGGGCAGCCGCAACAAGACCCTGGTGAACGGCGAGAGCATCCCCGTGGCGGTGCTCCGTCATAAGGACGAGATTACGATCGGCTCCACGGTCTTTACGTTCTCGACGGCAGAACGCCCGGCGACCCGCGTCGATTCCGGCACGCACATCACCGAACTTCGCCCCGGAGACTCAAAGTATCTATCCGGCGCGGGCCCGCTGCTCTCGCAGCGCGCGCAAAGCGATTTGCAAACGCTGTTGCGACTCTCGAATCTACTGCACTCGGTGCGCGACGTCGCGCGAGTAGGATTTGCGAACGTCAATGCGGCGATGCAGACGCGCTTGGAAAGCCTCTTGCTTGACTTGTTCCCCGCCGACCAAGCCGGCGTGATGGCGAGCGACGCGGACAACGACGTGGTGCGGCAATGCTGCCGCCGGCGCGTCGCTTTGCAGATGCGCCTTCCCGGCGATGAAACCAAGATGGTGATGGCCGCACCCATCACGGTGCGAGGCGACGTGCCCGCGGCCATTTATCTCGAGACTTCCGGCACGTTTGACGAACAGCATCTGCAATTCATCGCCGCGGTGACGGAAATTGCCGCCGTCGCGTGGGAGAACGCATCGTTGATCAATTGGTTGGAAGAAGAAAATCAAAGGCTGCAGGAGAAATCCGGACTCGATCACGGTCTATTGGGCAATAGCCATCATTGGGTCGAATTGCGGCAGCAGATTTCACGCGTAGCCGACTCCGATGCGAACGTGTTGATTGCGGGACCGACCGGCAGCGGCAAGGAATTGGTTGCCCACGGCATTCATCGCAGCAGCCGCCGGGTCAACGGTCCGTTCGTGGCGATTAACTGCGCGAGCTTGCCGGAGGCGCTGCTGGAAAGCGAGTTGTTCGGCTATGAAAAGGGCGCTTTCACCGGAGCGGTTGCGCGCAAAGTCGGCCGTCTAGAGATGGGCAACGGCGGCACCGTATTCCTCGACGAAATCGGCGAACTGGCGCTGCCGTTGCAAGCGAAACTTCTGCGCGTTCTGGAGTCGCGCTGCATGGAACGGCTGGGCGCCATCGATACGTTGTCGTTGGATGTGCGCATTCTCGCCGCCACGAATCGCGATCTTCAAGATGAGGTCCGGCGAGGAACGTTCCGAGAAGACTTATTTTTTCGCCTGAAAGTCGTGACGCTGCGAACGCCGGCGTTGCGCGATTGTCCCGGCGATATTTTGCTGCTGTCCGAGCATTTTGCGAGGAAATGCGCGCAGGAGATTGGGCGCAAGCTCGTTGGCCTATCGCCCGGCGCACGCGCCTACTTACAGGCGCATTCCTGGCCTGGCAACGTTCGGGAGTTGAAGCACGCCATCGAGTCCGCGGTGATCTTGGGTTCCGCGGAGACGCTTCTCGCGGAAGACCTGCCGGAACAAATCCGCGCCGTGCCGCCGCCGGACTTCCAGGAAGGCCTCTACGCCCACGCTTTGGAAACGGCTAAACGCGACGTCATCCTGCGAGCGTTTGAGCAATCCGCTCAGGATCACGAGGAAGCGGCCAATCTTCTCGGACTGCACCCCAACTACCTCCACAAACTAATGCGGAGCCTGGATCTGAAGAGCACGAAGAAGCGCAGCTAAGCGGTCGGGACCATCGAATCAACTGAGGAATTGCGTAATTCGCCCTCCCGTTTGTGAGAGACGTGTTACGGAAGGAACGCAGGTCCGTGTACGATAGATGTACGATGAAACGCGGATCGCGAGATTTCTGAGGTTCGAGCGGGATCGAGTTTTGAACAAGCTGCGTAGAATCAACAGCCGCGGCAAGTTCGAATCCCGACGTCTCTGCCAGAAACTAGCGTTTCTTTCCAAACACATACAAACGTGCAAGGCTCCGTGTACGATAGATGTACGGTATCCGCTCTTCCTGAAACGGCTACTGCTATCGTCGGCGCGAAAGCCTAAGGCTGCTTAGGAGTGTCCCTAGCGCCGCTATGACCTCGAGAAGCAGGGATGGTGGTTCCGGCGTAGCGATCGAAGTCGAGTTGTCCGCAAGAAGATTGGGCCCAAAGGCGCTGTCCGGCACCGTGTCGACTTCTTGAGGATAGGCGAGACCGTTGCCTCTGTGAAGGATTGCTGTGTCCCAGGTTATGCCAGGTATGGTCGAGATGCCAGTCTCTTGGCGGAACACATCCATGTCATCGAGAGGTTCCGTAGCGCCTATCACATACACGCCGTCCTGCAGTGTAACGGAAGGAATGTCAATGAAAAGCCACTGTCCCTCGCCAGACGAGGACGCCGTGGGCGTGGAAGCGCTTGTAACAACGGCAGAAGCCAACAACGTTCCACTTGGTACGCTCCACAGTCCGATTTCATGGCTTTCGAACAGGGTATGATCCGCCTCATCCCAGTAGCCCAGCCCATTTACTGAAATCGAGCTGGTTACCGTGAACTCCCAGCCAAATGTGCCAGCGACGAGCGCAGGAAACCCGGTGGTGCCCCCGCTGATGTCCAAGATCGGTTCGGCGGCTAACTGCTGCGTGCCGCTGGCAAGCAACAGAAACACGGCGAAACCTATCGCCCTAACCCGGAGCGAGTGCCGCTTGGAAAGCATTTCGGTCGGTACCCTAGTCCCGTCGAGCCGAAGGAATACATTGCTCTTGCTGTGGCATCGTGATTGTCTCATTCTTGTCGTACCAGTCCTTTCGCAGCGGGCTATTTCATCCTGCGGAGACTGTAGCGAGGCGGCCGAGATTGGCGCAAGCGAAAGTGAGCGAAATGCCACGAAAAGAGACGAAATACGTCGCGGTATAATTGGCAAACCAATGGCACAAATGGATGGAGAGCGGTTGGACTCCTGGAAAGAGATCGCGGACTACCTTGGGAAGAACGTCCGAACCGTGCAACTCTGGGAGAAAAACGAAGGCCTACCTATTCGTCGGCTTCAGCACGCTCGCCAAGGTGCTCCATACGCGCTCAAGAGCGAGCTAGATGAGTGGCGTAGAACCCGCGAATCCACTGCCAAGCGCCCTCAAGCCTTATCCGCCAAACCGAGTCGACGACGGCTAGCTCTCGGCCTCGTGCTCTGTCTGTTGCTTATCGGCCTCGGTGTGTACACCCTGAATCGCTGGCAGTTCTCTCGTCGTAGGGCGATGCCTGTATGGGAGAGGCTGGCAATTGAAACGCCCGAGGAAGGTAGAAAGACCGTTTGGGGGTTTTCTGGTGCTGACCGAGAAAGGCCCGTGCAGTGGAAAGACATTGCATGGAACGGTCGCAAAGGATGGCTCTGCGGGGCCACTATTATCGGTGGCGGAGGTGGCAATGTCGGAACTGGTGTCTTGCTTCATACAACGGATGGCGGTACTTCGTGGTCAAGGATCGATCAAAAGATCCCCGGGGGCAAAGGAGCCTTTCCTTGGGGGCCGAGAGGGACATATCAATATCAGTGGGAGGGCGTCGGGCCCATCTATGATTTGCGCGTCAATCCTAGCGTAGCGCATGACGGTAAACTGCAAATTGAACTGTGGTTGGCCGCCACGACCGGCGTGTACTACTCCCACGACGGAGCCGAAACATGGGAGCGCAGCACACCTAGGCCAGATGACGCAAAGCACGATCTGTACGCCCAATTCAGCAGTCTCTTCAGAATCTGGGATATTGGTGAGACCTACGCCGTTGGATGGCAGGGCATATCCCATCTCTCGAACAACATTTGGACGCTGCAGGTTCCAACCTACAGCTACTTTGTGACCGCCGTGTATGCCAAGCCCATCGACTCAGTCTGGCAGGTCTGGGCTGTGGACTCCCGCGGCTCGATTTATCACCTAGACACGGCACCCAAGCCATCAGCCCAACAAAGCGAATGGGACGAACACAAGATTAGCGCATACGGCCTTCAGGACGTCGTCATGATCGATTCCGACACAGTGATGGCGGTCGGTCAGAAAGGAACGCTGCTGAAGGGATCGAGGCGCGGTGTCATATGGTCGTGGGAAATGCTCAAATCTCGACCAACGGGCGCTGACCTCTACTCCATGGCATATGCTGACGGCACGCTATGGATCGTAGGCGCTGATGGGGTTGTGCTGAAGACCAATGATCTCGGGCAGAGCTGGGCGATCCGTCAACTAAAGGATGAGTTTGGAAGTGCTCCGAGGTTGAGTAGAGTTCGAACTTTCGAGAACTCTGTTTGGATTGTCGGCTCGGGGGTGGTGTATCGGCGTCAATAGTGAAAGCTGTGGTGGTCGTGAAGAGAACATTCATTTGGAGCGAGGCAGTCGCTCATGGCGAACCATTCGTCGGGCAATATCGGGCAATGGGATAGGGCATTTGTGGTATTCTGAGCATCAAGGGCAACGTAGTTTCTGTAACTTGCAGCCGCTGTCAGGCGCTTGCGGGTTCGAATCCCTCCCTCTCCGCGAGAATAGAGCCAGCAGATTACCCGGCCATGCAAATCGAAATCCATACGCCCGAGCTTGAACAGCGGGTCCGCGGCAAAATCCAAAGCGGCCAGTACCACGACACGGACGAACTGTTTATTAAGGCGCTTGATGCTCTCGACGAGAAGCCCGCGCCTGGTCCTTCTAAGCGCGAAGACAGCGGCGCTGCAATTCTGGCTGTGTTGCAGGACTCGCCGTATCCCGAAATTGATCTCGCGCCAGCACGCGACCGTGTACCGGTACAAGTACGCGATAACGTACTCTAAGAGAACGTGAATCAAATACTTCTTCGCCAGTTATCGATCGCCGACCACCGGCATCGCGACGTATGAGGCGTGCTTTCCAGAGCGGAACACGCGCTGCGTGGCAGGTTGGAAGTCCGCCGCTCCGGCGAGAAAAATGTTGGGGACAAATCGCTGTGGGTTCCGGTCGATCACCGGGAACCAGGTGCTTTGGACTTGCACCATGATTCGATGACCCTTCAAGAACACGTGATCGTTCCCGGGAAACGCGATTGCATAGTGATCTACCGCGCCCGGCACAAGGGCCTGTGGCTTGTCCATGCCGTTGTGATAACGCGCGCGCAGCACGTCGCCGGCGATCATCAATTCGAATCCGCACATCTTGGGATCGCTGGGAGCATTGGCGTCGTTTTTCTCGGGGAATACGTCGATGACCTTGACGATCCAATCGGCATCGCTGCCCGATGTGGATGCGAATAGGTGAGCAGACACCGGGCCCGAAATCGTTAGATCGTTGGACAGCGGGGGAGTGCTGAACGTCAGCACGTCCGGCCGGTGATCCACAAAGCGTTGGTCTTCCACGAGCCAGGTTGTCCAGCCGCTCGCGACTTCGATGGGCCGCGGCCGGTACGGTACGGGATTCGCGGGATCGGAGATGTAGCTGTCGAATGCTTCCTTGCCGCTCGGTGTTGACGCGGGTGCGTCGAACGACAGGGTGCCGCCTTCGTGAAAATACAAATCGCGCTGAGTCACGTGTTGTTTCGGCGGCCAGCTTTCATGACGCACCCATTCGTTGGTGCCGGTGCGGAATGTCAGCGCTTCCGGCAAATCCAGCTTGCCTTTTCCCTTCAGATGAAACGCCAGGAACGGCGTCAGAATGTTCTTGCGGTAATATTCCGAAGTCGCGCTGCCGAAATCGAGCCGCCCCAGCTTGCGTCCTTCCCCGCGCGACCATCCACCGTGATTCCATGGTCCGACCACCAGAAAATTTTGGTTCGCGGTGTCGTGACGCTCCAGCAACTCGTAAATCTTCATGGGGCCATAAAAGTCTTCCTGGTCCCACCAGCCGGCAACGTTGAGAGTCGGAACGGTGACGCGATTCAGCCACGGTGCAAATCCTTGACGCTTCCAGAACGCGTCGTAGTCGGGATGATTCACGAAGTCGTTCCACGTGGGGAGCTTTTCGTGAATCAGATTCTTGTTGACGTTCGAGAGCGGGCCGAGATGTAGATACCAATCGTAGGCGTCGAGGCGATCGATCACTTGCCCCGGGTCCGTCTGCTCCTTCGACGATTCCATCCGATAGGCGTATTCGAACCCATAGCTCAAACGAAAAGCGCCGTTGTGATGGAAATCGTCCCCGATCCACATGTCCGCGGGCGATGCTTGCTCGACGGCGGCCTTCAGGGCTGGGTGTGGATCGAGCGTGCCCATCACCGTGAGCCACGCGCCATAGCTGGTGCCCGCCATTCCTACGCGGCCGTTATTGTTGGGGACGTTCTTCAACAACCACTCGATGGTGTCGTAGGTGTCGGTGCTTTCGTCGAGCGCCTTGGGATCCTTCGGCTCGCGCGGTTGGCGCAGCATTACGAACTGGCCCTCGGAACGGAAGCGTCCGCGAATATCCTGCGACACGAAGATGAAACCTTCCGTGGAGAGTTCGGGAAGGCTCGCGGCAAATCGCGCGCCATCCAACTGACCCGTTCCGTAAGGCGTGCGAAGCAGAAGGAACGGAAGCGATTCGCGGGCGTTGTCGGGCGTGAAGATTTGCGTGTACAGGCGCACGCCGTCGCGCATGGGAATCATTTCATCCTTGCGCGTGTATTGCGCGTTGAGCGACGCAGCAATGCCAATGAAAACCAGGGTGACGGCGAACATTCGCGAACGAGTCATTGGAAATCCTCTACTTTTTCGACGTCCGATCGATCGGCGCGGGGCGCGGCACGCGATTCACGGGATGCTCCTTCAGCAGACGCATTGCCTCGGCGACGGCGCGCTCCAGTTGCGGATCGTGACCCTTCATCACATCGCTGGGAGTGTATTCCACTTCGATGTCGGGCGCGATGCCCTCGTTTTCGACGGCCCACTTGCCGTTGAGATCGTAAAACGCCAGCGCCGGCGCGGTGATGCCACCGCCGTCGATCGTCGCCGGGCCGCCCAATGTTCCCACTAATCCGCCCCACGTGCGCGTTCCCACCAAAGGACCGATTTTGCGCAGATGGAAGTAATACGGAAGCGCGTCACCGCCCGATCCCGCCGATTCGTTGATCAACATCACTTTCGGCCCATAGATGCCAGCTTCCGGTGACGTCGATTCCGCGCCGTCGCGTAGGGCAAAGTAACCCATCACTTTGCGGTCCAGCTCGTTGACGATGTAATCGGCCACCATGCCGCCGTGATTGTAGCGCTCGTCGATAATCGCGCCGTCCTTGTCTTGTTGCGCGTAGTAATAGCGCGTGAACGACGTGTATCCTGGCCCCGCGGTATTCGGCAGCCAAACGTACGCGAGTTTTCCGCCCGAGAGTTGATCGACCATGCGGCGATTGTTTTCCATCCACGCGCGCGTGCGCAGGCCGTCCTCGCTGGCGACGGGAACTACCGTAACCACACGCGATCCTTCGAGCGATGGCGTGCTGTTGACGCGGATCATGGTCTGTCGTCCGGCCGTTCCTGCGAAAAGGCTGTAGACATTCGCCGGCGATTCCAGCGCGCGGCCGTTCACATCGAGAAGATAATCGCCTTCTGAAACGTGAACACCGGGCGCACTGAGCGGCGCGCGAAGGTCGGGATTCCAGTTCTCGCCGGTGAAGATATGCGCGATCCGGTAGTGGCCGTTTTCGATTTTGTAGTCGGCGCCGAGCAATCCCACGGACTCGGGATTCTCCTCGCCGGGAACGTCTCCCGCGCCGCTGAGATAGGAATGTCCCACGGTCAATTCACCGCCGACCATCGCGACGAGATAGCTTAGGTCCTCGCGATGTCCCACGTGCGCCAGCAGCGGGAGATATTTTCGGTAGACCGCCTGCCAATCCGCGCCGTGCATCTTGGCGTCGTAGAAGTATTCACGTTGCAATCTCCACGACTCGCGAAAGATGTCGGCCCACTCGGCGCGCGGATCAACCGTCATTTGCAGTTGATCCGTGTTCAGGAGGCCGTCGCCGACTTTGGCGGGACGATCGACCGCCACCACGCCCCAGCGCGCGCCGCCGGCGCCTCCGCGTCCGCCTCCGCCACCGGCTTCGTACAGCAACTTCTTCTTGTCGCCGGAGAGCGTGTAACTGCGAATTCCCTCCAGAAACGGCGCCGCGCTGCGATCTTTCAACTGATACTTCTGCAGGCGCAGTCCTCCGGCGGGAGTCGCGCCCACCGGCTGAGTGTAGTAGATCGTTCCCGCCGCGCCGGCCGCCAGATTGCTGTAGTCGGCCGGAGGCACATTGAGCGAGATGATGCGCTGGCCGATTTTGTCGAAGTCCACTTGCACCGTGACATTCTTCGGCGTCTCCGGACGCTGGCGCTGCGCCGGCTCTTCCGGTTGCTTGGGCTCGTCGCCCGTTTCCGGCAGCAACGGCGACGGCTCGTTGGCGGTGAGCACGCACAAATAGATCGCGCGGCGCACGGGGCGATCGAGCGAGCTCATTTCCAACCATCCCGTCTTCGGACCATAGTCGGTGCTGGAGAGAAAATAGACATACTTCCCGCCGGCGTCCCACGCCGGGGAGACCGAGTCTGCCAGACCGTCGGTGACTTGGTGCGATTTTCCTTCCGCGAGCGAATAAATGTAGATCGCGCGAAGATGGCTGGGTGAATTCTTCGAATAGACGATCCACTTGGAGTCGGGCGCCCATTCGGCTTCGAATTGCCGCGAGGGATCCGGGTAAGCGTCGGTATCCAGCTTGGACGCCTTGCCGCTCGATACTTCGATCATCCAAAGATTCCGGTGATTGTCTTGCAGCAAAATCTGTTTCCCATCCGGCGACCATTCCGGCGCGGAGAAAAATGCCGAGGAGGGCAGGGAAATGGCGCGCGGTTTGCCGATTCCAATGGCGTCGCCGATCATCAGTTGGTATTCGCCGCTGGAGTCGGAGAGCCAGGCGATTTGCCCGCCGTCGGGAGCCCAAGCCGGATTGCGGTCGTGCGCGCCGGGACTCTGCGTGAGATTCCGAGCGTCGCCTTTCTCGGCGCCGATCGTGAAAATATCGCCGCGTGCTTCAAATGCCGCGCGCACGCCGGTGGCGGAGAGCGAGGAATTGCGAACCATCGCCGCAACCTTCTTCAACTGCGGCTGGGCCCAGGGAAGATCGCCGGCCGCTTGGATCGTGAGCTTGTGCGCTTTGCCTGCCTTGACATCAAAAAGCCAAATGTAGCCGGCCTGTTCGTACACCACCGCATCGGGCCCCGCGGACGCGGTCATGATGTCGAAATCGTCGTGACGCGTGAGTTGTGTCACTTGCTTCGTGCTGAGGTTGTAGGAAAACAGATTGACCGTGAAGTTGCGGTCGGAAAGGAAATAGATGGAATTGCCCACCCACATCGGACTGGTGTCGTTGCTGTTCGTCCAAGGCAGTTTCTCGTTGGAATCGCCGGAGAGATTGGCGATGCGAATCGGATGCGTGCGCCCGCCGCGATAATGCCGCCAGAAACTCGCTTCATACCAGTTGGGAACGAAGGCCGTGGAGAATTCCTCGTAAGCAAGCCGCTTACCGTCGGGCGAATACGCGCCGCTGAACGCGCGCGGCAACGCCAGCGCTTCGGGCAATCCGCCTTCCAAAGCGACACTCCACAGGCGGAAGAACGATTCCTGCGGAACGCTGTCGCGCGACGACGCGAACAGAACGCGATGGCCGTCGGGCGTCCAGCCGCGAACGCGGTCCATTCCCGGATGGTAGGTGAGCCGTTTTGGCGAGCCGCCCTCGGCGCTCATCACGTAAACATCGGTGTTGCCGGCCGCGGTGAGCGTGTAGGCGATCTGCGATCCGTCGGGCGAGAAATGCGGTTCGGTCTCCGCACCCGGCGTCGAGGTGAGGCGGCGCGCCTGTCCGCCGCTGCGCGGCACGATCCATAAATCGCCGGCGTACTCGAACGCCACCGAATCGCGGCTGACGGTGGGATGGCGCATGAGCCGCGTTTCATGATCCGCGGGTCCTTCTTGTTTCGCGTCGTCCGGTTTATCGATGAGGGAAAAGCCGACCAAAGGGATCGACAGCAGCAATGCCAGAATTGTTCGCTTCGTTTTCATAAGGGCTCCTTGTGCGCGCCTCACTGAGTCCGGCCGGGTCCGTAAAGCACCTTGCCCGGCCGCGCGCCAGTATGTTTTCCATGATCGACCACCAGTTGCCCGTTGACCAGCACGTCTTCGATTCCGTCCGGTGAAAGTGTCGGGGCTTCATAAGTCGAGCGGTCTTGAATCTTGTCGTAATCGAACACCACCACATCCGCCCACATGCCTTCCCGGATCGCGCCGCGATCGGCTAAGCGCATCCGCGTGGCCGGCCACGAAGTCATCTTGCGGATGGCTTCTTCGAGTGTCAGGACATGGCGCGTGCGGACGTATTCGGCGATCAAGCGCGGAAAATTTCCGTAGGCGCGGGGATGCGGCAATCCGGTTGAGTCTCCGCCGCCGTCCTGCGCCGCGGCGCCGGCGTCGCTGCCGATGCTGGTCCAGGGAAACTTCAGCGCCGTTTCGATATCCGGCTCCGTCATCATGTAATAGAGCGCCATCACGCGCCCTTGTCCCTGGGCGACCAGATCAAACGCCGCGTCCGCCGGATCCTTTTTCATTTCCTTGGCGATCTGCGTCAGATTCTTTCCGACGTAGCGCTCATTTTCAGGATTACGTGCGTTGCCCAACACGATGCCGTCCCAGCCGCCGGCGGCTTCGATGATGTTCCACCATCCCGGCGATCCGGTTTTCATTTCCTGTTTCAAGCGCGCGCGAATCTGCGGATCCGCCAAGCGCTCGAGCAGCGCTTTCTGTCCGCCTTCGAAAGCCCACGACGGAATCACGGCTTCCAATCCCGTGCCTCCGGCTATATAGAGGTACAAATCGGCCGCCACGTCCACGCCGCGTTGCCGTGCTTGATCCACGTGTTTGCCGATTTCGCGCATCATGGTTCCCCAACCCGGCTTGTACGCGACCTTCAGATGAAAAACCTCCACCGGCATTCCCGCGCCTTCGCCGATGGCGATGGCCTCGTCGACGGATTGCACCACTTCCTTCCCTTCGCCGCGAATGTGACTGGCGTAGATGCCGCCGTATTTCGCGGCGGCCTTTCCGACTTCGGTGAGTTCTTTCGTCGTGGCATAGCTGGAAGGCGGATAAATCAGCGCCGTGGTCATGCCCATCGCGCCGGCTTTCATGGCCGTTTCCATGATCCCCTTCATGCGCTCCAGTTCTTCCGCGTTCGGCTCGCGGGCTTCGTATTGCAGCACCGCGACGCGTGCTTGCGTCTCGCTGAAGTAAGTGCCGAAATTCATGCTGATTCCCTGGCGCTCGAGAGTGGCGAAATACTCCGGAATTTTCTCCGCCACCACGGGCGTTCCGCCTTCGCCGCCGATGGCGGACGTGACGCCTTCCCGGAGTTTGTTCTCGGCCAAACCGTTTTTCAACAGCACCGCGCCGGATTGATCCATCACGTCGATCCAACCGGGCGAGACATATTTTCCGCGCGCGTCGATTTCCACTTTGCCGGAACCGGAGACGCGGCCGATTTTCACGAATCGTCCGTCGCGAATCGCGACGTCGGCCAGAATCCAGGGATTGCCGCAGCCGTCGAGCACACGGCCGCCGCGAATCACCACGTCATAGGCAGGAGTTTGGCCGACCAGCGTGACGGCAAACAGCGCGATACAAGAAAGACGCAACGGGCGCATGATTTTCCTAGGAGAAACCCATAACCTGATTTTGTAAGACCATTTCCAGCGTGCGCGATCCGGCGCCGGTAGGGGCGACGGTGATTTTCGGCGCGCCGTTTTCAACTTTCACCGCGGCTTCTCCCACCACCGAGAACGACTTCAGCAAATAAGGCACGCCCTCGCACGCCAACGGCGAATTGGCGTCGCAGACGTGGAAATGAAGATGCGGCTCGGTGGAATTTCCGGAATTCCCCAGCAGCGCCAGGGCCTGTCCGGTGCGCACGCGGTCGCCCATCTTCACGCGAATCTTCCCCGGTTGCAGGTGCGCGTAAAACGCATACGATCCGCCGCCGATATCAAGAATCACGTGATTCCCGCCGACCGTCTCCAGCGTGATCGGAACGGCGCGGCCTCCGGGTACGTTCTCCGGAATGCCGTCCTTGACGGCAACGACCGTGCCGTCGGCGACGGCCATCACCTCGTTGCCGTAAGCGCGGTAATTCTTGTTATCGAGACGATCGCCGGTATACGTGCTGCCTTCATCGCGCAACTGCACCCAGTCGATGGCGAATCGCTGTGCGATGTGCGCGCGCCCGCCGACGGGAATCAAAGCGCGCCGGTGCCCGGAAGCGTTGCCAGGACCGTTGAGCGCTGCCCAGTTGTCCCCGCGTAGCGGCGACGCGATGGTCACCGCGCCCTTGCGCACGGGAATCGATGCGCACGCCAGATGAAACTCCTCGGGATCGTCGCCAACTTTCATGTCCAGCCGGTGATCGAGCATCGCCGGCGTTGCGGTTCCCGATTCCAGCGTGATCCAAACGTAAATCACCGCGTGCGATCCGCCATCGACGAGCAACGGATCCTTGGCCTGCACACCGGGACGCGCCACGAGCTTCGAGAAGTCGGCGCCCGCGTAGCCGGCGATCGATTGTCCATTCGCCATCACTTCCAAACGGGTCAACAGGCACGCGGCGCGACTGAAACTGGTGAGATTCAATTCGTAAGCCAAATGCGTCTTGCCGCCGGATTGAAATGCCGTGGGAGGCTTGGGAACCTCGACATCCACCGGAGCGTCGATCGGCCGTTGCGGAGCCTGATTCCCTTGAGCTGAGCCTGCTCTCGCCGCCAGCGGCGCGATCATCAAGGAAAGTGCGGTTCTTCGATCGATCGTCATGAAGTTACTCGCGGCCTTTCAGAGTTTTGTCGAAAAAAGCGTCGGCCGCCTTCATGGCGACGATCCAATGCTGCCGGACCAGAAGGTCGTGCACATCGTCGGGAAAAATCAACTCTTCGAACTCGGTTCCTTGTTCGCGCAGCGACTTGGCGAGTTCGACGGTCTGATTGAACGGCACGTTTCTGTCGTCGTCACCATGAATCAGCAGGACCGGCGACTTCCACTTTTTTACGCTGGCCATGGGCGACGAGTCAAAAGCGATCCGCAAGCGCTCGCGCACTTTGTCGGGGTCCAGAGTCGAGAGGCCGCCGCGCGCGGCGATCAACAAGCTCCAATCGTGTACGCCCGCGTAGTCGACACCGGCGGCAAACAGATCGCTGGAGCGCGCCAGCGCCATCGCGGTCAAATATCCGCCGTAGGATCCGCCCCACACGCCGATCCGCTTGGGATCGACGTCGGCGCGCGCGGCCAAGTATTTTGCTCCCGCCAGAACGTCGGCGTATTCGCTGGCGCCGTTCGAGCCGAAATTCGGCGGTTCGCGGAAGTTGAGTCCATAGCCGAGCCCGCCACGGTAATTCACGCTGAGCACCACGTATCCTTTGTTGGCCCAGTATTGATTCATTCCGTAAAAATCGGAATAGGCGTCCATGTAGTGCCAACCCAAAAGCATTTGCCGCGTGGGACCGCCGTGGAAAAACAAAAGCGCCGCGTGCTTTCCTGCGGTTTTCGGCAGGAAAAGCTGTCCGTGGATGGTCATCCCGTCGGCGGCTTTGAAGATCGCTTGCTGAGGAACCACTTGTTCGCTGGAAGGAAAGTCGGCGGGGATCGAATCCGGCGCCAGATCGCGCGGGCTTGCGTTGGCGGCTTTCATGGCCGCGCGTCCAATTTCCTTGGCGCTGGAACGGAAATAAATAATTGTGCCGTTGCCGGCGTCTTGCGGTTCCCACTCGATTCCATCGCCGAGTTTTCCGAGCGTGGGCGCAGGTTTACCGCCCGCGACTGCGACACGCCAAATGTGCCGGCGGTCAATGTCACTTTGATTTGAAGAAAAGAGAATTTCGCGCCGGTCTTCGGTGAGCGAAGCGTCTTCGATCTCGAATTCGCCGGGCGTCAACTCCGTGGCCGCGCCGCCTTTGGCGGCGACAGAATAGAGATGTTGCCAACCGGTCTTTTCCCAGGCAAATATCAAGCGGTCGCCATCGGCCCAAAACAAATGACGCGCTGACGCCACGCTTCCCGCGCCGCGATCCGCATGCCACACTTCGCGCCCCACGCCGGTCGAGGCGTCCGCCATGCGGATCGACCACGGCGACGGGGCGTCGCGCCCGCCCGTCAGGCTTCCGGTGAGTGTCGGACTCGGGATTCGCAAAAAGGCGATGCGCCGGCCGTCCGGACTCCACACCGGAACCACATCGCGCTCGGTGGAAGCATCAAGATAAGTTACGGATTGATCGCCCCGTTTGTAGACGCCGATGAAGGAGTGATCGCCGCGGGAGTTGACAAACGCAAGCTGCGATCCGTCAGGCGACCAGAGCAGGTTCGAGGAGACACCGCGCGTTTGAACGACGGCATTTGCTTTGGCGCCCTCGAGATTCGTCATCCAGATTTGTCCGCGGCGGATGAACGCGACATTTCCATCTTTCGAAGCTGCCGGTGAGTGGCCATCGGCGAGTTTTCGCAGCACTCCGCCGTCAAAGGAAACGATCCAAATCGATTGATCGGGCAGTTGCGCCAAGCTCTGCGGATTCGGATTGGCCTGGCCGATCTGTTCCAGATTCCCGCCGCGTACATAAAGGATGGAGCGGCCATCGGCCGTCCACTGAATCATGCCCACGTCCTGGCCGTCGTCTTCTTTGTACGCGGTCAAACGCCGGCCCTTGTAGTCTGGCGCGGTGGCCGCCCACAGATTGCGCGCGCCGCGTTCATTCAGCAGCCACACGACTTTGCCGCCGCCCGGCGCCACACGCAACTCCGACGGAAACGGCGCCCAGAGGTATTGCTCGATGGTGGCGCCCCTTGCGACAAGAGAACCCGCGAGGGAACACAGCACCATGAACAATGCTCGCTTGCACATAGATGGACCTCAGTATTTCATGCTGGGATGAAGCATGTGCCAGTGATAAAGAAACCAGGAGAAACCAGTACAGGCGACGGCCACCGCGATCGCATGCACGCGGCTAAACCACCAGCGATTCTTGTCGAAAAGCGCGAGCGCGGCGTCGGCGAACACGGGGAGCGTTCCGATCACACCCAGCCATCCCAAAGCCTGAAGGAGCATCAGAACGCCATTCAAGCTGTCGTTCAATTTGCCGGGATCGAGACTCGCCGCCAAACTCAGCCATCCCAGTGCGAAAACCACATCAATCGTGCAGACGATGCGGACTATCACACGAAGGACGCTCTTCTGTAACCCGAGCGGGTGTGCGTAGTGCCAGCGGACAAGCGCGCCAACCGGCCACAGCAACACGGTCAGCGCGAACACGCACAGCGATCCGAAAATCAAGGTGTTGTTGAAGGGTCCGCTTTCGTACCAGGGCGCGTGGTCGAACACCATGAACGGGAAATCGACGCCCATGCGCCACGCTCCCGAAGCATTTTTCTTGAACGCCACGCGATCTTGTCCGTGAACTTCGCGAAACACCATCGGTCCTACTTCGCGAAAGTGTTTCGGCTCGCCGTTCAACTGGCGCGCGCCCATGCTGATGGTGCCGTCGCCATTCACCGACACTTTAGTGACGCCCGCTGCCGAGAGAAACGCGAAAATCGTGGTTTGCGCGCGCCGGCTCACTAAGTAACTGCCGGAAACTTCTTGGACGTCTTGCGCGCTTGTCGACGGCGTCGTTTCGGCCGCGGCCTGGTAGGGGAAATAGCGATCGAGAAACTCGTTCCACACCGCCGTGCGCGGGCTGATTTGGCCCTTGCCGGCGCTGTTATAGGAAACGAAAAAGCCGATGTTTTGATCGAGCACCAAATGCAGATCGCTGTGGAAGCAAACGGTGTCGCCACCATGACCGATGATCCGCTGGCCGTTGCGTGTCTCTTCGTAGAAACCCAGCGCCATCGAGTTAAGCGGCGGAACGGCGGAAAACTGCGCCGAATGCATCAGGCGCGCCGTTTCCGGTTGGAGAATCTGGACGTTTTCGTAGCGTCCGTCTTGCAAATGCGCGATCATGAAGCGCGCCATATCCGCCGCGGTGGTCGAGACGCTGCCGGCCGGCCACGCTTGCACGATCTCAAACGGTTTGGCAGGTTTCGACGCGACTTGGTATCCCTTCGACATCAACGGCTCCAGCGCCGCGGAAAGCGGTTGGCGGAACGTGGTGTGCGTCATGCCCAGCGGCTGAAGGATATGCCGATCGACGTAATCCTCGAACGGTTCGCCCGACACTCGCTGCACGATGTAACCGGCCAGCGCCGTCGCATAGTTTGAATATGCCGGCGTCGTTCCGGGAGGGAAAACGCGCTCCGGCAGAGAAACTTTCAGATAGTCGCCCAGCGGTTTGAGACTCTTCGCGTCCTTGCCGAAGAGGTTTTTGATCGTCTCTTCGAACCCCGGCGTATGCGTCATGATGTTGCGCAGGGTGATCGGTTGCGGGAACGTTGCGGGAATCTTGAAGTCGAGATACTCGTTCACATCGCGATCGAGATCGAGTTTTTTCTGTTCCACAAGCTGCATCACCGACGTCCAGGTGAACAGCTTGGAGATCGAGCCGGGACGAAAAAGCGTCGCATCGGCGGTCACCGGCGTGCGCTTATCGACATCGGAGAATCCGTATCCCTTGGCGAACAGGACCTGGCCGTCCTTGACCACAACGATCACCGCGCCGCCGATGTCTTCGCGTTGCAGTTGCAGCGGCATCACGCCGTTGAGGAACGCGTCGACGTCCGCAGCGGTCATTGCGGGCGATTGGGCGCCCGCCAACGACAAGAACGACAAGCCGAAAAAAATGCCGCTACAGACGAAAGCGAGTCGACGTCCCATATGTTTAGAACCGGAATTTCAGCGCGAACTGCACGACCCTGGGATTTACGCTGGTCGCCAGAATGTGTCCGAACGCGGACGAAGTCTGCGACGCACTGGGATTGGCGAAGTTCACCCAATTAAAGACGTTGAAGAACTCCGTGCGGAATTGCAAGCTGGAATGTTCTCCCGGCCAAGCCATCGGAAAGTTCTTGACGAGCGAGAAGTCGATGTTCTTTTGTCCCGGCCCGCGCTCGGTTCCCACGCCGATGTTTCCAAACGTCGTCCCTTTGTTGTCGCTCCCGATCACCGGATACGCGCCGACGCAGCTCTTGTTGAAATAGCTGTTGAGATTGTTTTCGATATCGCCGGACGTCAGCAGTTGCGGGTACGTGCATCCCGCGGCGATCTGCCCGCGGTCGCTGGTGATCCCGAAAACATTGTTGGCGTTGGTTCCCGTGATCGTCAAGCGGTCGCCGGTTTGGAACGTCGTCACGGCGCCCACTTGCCATCCGCCGAGCGTTTCGCCCAACAAGGTTTTGCCCGTCGGGCCGGGCAGCGTATAGACACCGCTGACAACGAAACGTTGATCGCGAATGAAGCTGTCCGGACCATAGCGCTGTTGCGGACTATTCTGATCTCCCGTCGTCGATCCGCCGTTGGCGCCGGCCGCCGAACTGAGATCGGTGGAAAGCAATCGCGAGAACGTATAGGCCGCCTGCAATTGCAGACCGTGACGGAACTGCTTGTTGAGGTTGGCATACAGCGCGTTGTACCAACCCGCGCCGGCGTTCTCGATATCGGTGAGTCCGCTCGACGTGAATCCTTGATAAGGCACGCGCGTCTGGATGTTGGCGACGGTATCGGTGGTGACGCCGCGAATCGGATTGGTGGGGCTGGCCAGGATCGCTTGGTTGATCGACCGCGTTTGCAGAAGATGCGTGTCGCGTCCGCCCACATAAGAAATATCGAGCACCAAATCGCTCATCAGTTTCGTCTGCACGCCCAAGCTGTAATGCTGGAACGTCGGCGGACGATAGTTCTGATCGATGATCGTCAGCGCTTCCAGAGTGGTCGGCGAATAGGGTTGATACACCGGCAGCGTGACGGCCGGCGGGAAGGGATTCGCGAACGTCAGATTGGCCGCCAAGCCGCCCGACAAAATGTTCGTGACCGCAAAAGGCGGCGCCGTCAGCAATTGGATGAACGGCTGTCCCGTGGTGCGCTGATGCGACATGCCATAGCCGCCGCGCAGAACGAAACGATCGGTGTGCGGCAATTGCCATGCGAATCCCAGCTTCGGGTTCCACGTGTTGAGTCCATAGTCGCGGAGGCCGCTGTCGTTGCCGACCTTCGTGACGCCCGCCGGCACCGTTCCCCGGTAGTTGGCGGGCACGGTGAATCCCGCCAAGGTTCCGGTGGAAGGCGGGTTGGGATTCGCCATTGTGTAATCGAAGTCGCTGTTTCGCCCGAGCGCGTCAGCTAGATTGCCGAGGCGCTCGAAGCGAAGGCCGATGTTCACGGTCAAACGGCTGCTCACCTTGATATCGTCCTGTACCCACGCGTTGGCGTCCCATACCCGGAAGGCCCGATCGAATTGTCCCGGCAGATCGACTGTCTCGAAGACGTTTCCTGGTCCGCCAATCAGCATGTCCGGAAAGCTCAGGAACAAGACGCCCGCCAGATAGTGGAATCCCAAGTTGTTATTTTGGGTGTATTCCGCGCCGCCTCCCACGCGGATCGTATGATTCCCGTGGGTCCATGAAAGCGTGTCCTGGAGATCGTAGTTGTTCTGATAGTTCAGCAAGGATTGTCCATTGCCGCCCAAGGTCAACGCGCCGTTGATGAAGATTTCGGGAATGTTGTTGTCGTAGGACGGCGCGTTTACGCCGAAGTCGGAATAACTGATCGGCTCCACTTGTTCGAATCCCACCTGTTGCCGGTGATAGCCGATCTGAAGTTCGTTGATCAGCGACGACGTGAAAACGTAGGTGTGAGTGAGCGAGGCGATCACGAATTTGTTGGGATTCACCACCGGCCAGCCGGGCGCGGTGGGCCCGCCGAGATTCGTGCTGATGAACGTATTGGTCAGGTTGCTGTTCGCGACAAACAGCTTGGCCGCCAGCCGGCTCTTGGTGGACATTACATAGTCGACGTTGGCGAGATACTGATCCTCGGTGAAGGGGCACGGCGCGCTGTACACCGACGATCCCTGCGTCGCGAAAGGCTGCGTGGGATCGATTTTCTGCGGAGACGGAATCACATACTGCCCGTTCGGGAACTTCAGATTGAGAAGCTGCAACGCTTGCGGACTGATATTCGATCCGTTGGCGGCGACTTTGGCGCCGCCCAGTAATCCGCTCTGCCCGGCGAACAGCGCGCCGAGCGCCGCGGCCGAGCGATTGTCGGTGAGCGGCGGCATCACGAAACTCGTGGCGCAGGATCCCGCGGTGACGCCGTTGCGCTGGCGCGTGCCCTGGTACGATCCGAAGAAAAACAGCTTATCCTTGATGATCTTTCCGCCGATCGTCCCGCCGAACTGATTTTGTTTCAGCACCGGGCGCCGCGATCCCTGGCGGTTGAAGAAGAAATCGTTGGCGTTGAGATCGTCGTTGCGCAGAAATTCGAACAGCGAGCCGTGAAGCTGGTTGGTGCCGCTCTTGGTGACCACGTTGATTTGCGCGCCGCCGTCGCGTCCATAGCTGGCGTCGTATTGATTGGTGAGAACTCGGAACTCCTGGATCGTATCGGGATTCGGAATCGCCACACCGCCGCTGAATTGCCCGCTATTCTGGATGTCGTTGGTGCCCAATCCATCCATCTGAAAATTGTTGTCCTTCACCGAGCCTCCGCCGACGGAGAACGTGCTCATGCCGCCGCTGCCGCGGCCGATGTCGGTGGCGTTGTTGATGTCCTGTGCCACGCCGGGATTCAGTCCGACGATTTGCGTAAAATTGCGCGCGGCCAGTGGCAGCTCCTGGATGGTTTGCTCGCCGGTGGTGCGTCCCAGCGACGCGGCCTGCGTGTCCAAGGCTTGCGCATTCGCGCCGACCGTCACTTCTTCCTGCACCGCGCTGAGTTCCAGTTGGATGTCCAATCGCGCCGTCTGGCCGACCGTGACGTTCAGGCCGGTGTTCAGCACGTTTCGGAATCCGCCTTTGCGAAATTCCACGCGATACGACCCGGGCGGCAGCAGCGGAACCGAATAGGCGCCGTTGGCTTGGGTGGGGACCGACCGCGTTTCTCCGGTGGTCTCGCTGGTCACGGTCACTTGGACGCCGGGAATCACGGCGTGCTTGGGATCGCTCACCACGCCGGCGATCGCGCCGGTCGAGGCGGTCTGCGCGTGCGCCGTCATGGCGACGGCCGCCGCGGCGATCACGATGTTCAGGACGATCCTGCTCGAAAAGAAATGACTTCTCATGGCCCAACCCTCCCGCCGCATTTGATCGAACTTTTCCGTGCTTGAATCGGCCCCTCGCCTTTGCTGATGGTATACACCACACGTTGCATCACTGTCAAGTAGACAACAGATGTTGCAGAGGCGCGATTCTGGGAGTATGATTCTCCACCAGGAGTCTGCCGGTGAGCCACACCACGACCGCGATTGAACGCCGCTTTGCGGCGGCGGGCGGAAAATTGGGTCCGCGCCGCCAAGCGTTGGTGCGCTCCATCATGGAGCACTGCGAGGAAACCAGTTTCCTCTCTTCGCGCGAAGTGGCCAAACGTTACGACGTCGATGCCGCCACGGTGGTGCGCACGGTTCAAGCGCTGGGATACGCGGGCTTCCCCGAATTTGCCGACGACCTGCGTTTGCATCTAATGACCCGCTTGACGCCGTATACGGCGCTGAAAGCCGCCACGCGCGAGCGCCGAAGCATCACCGATCACCTCGATGCCAGTCTGAATCAGGCGCTCAGCGGAGTGAATCTGCTGTGTTCCCGGCTCGACCGCAAGCAAGTGGTCGATGCCGCGAGACTCATTACCGAGGCGCGCCGGATCCTAGTGGTGGGCGCCGACTTCGCCATGTCCCTGGCCTACTATTTCGCGTATGGCCTCACCACGCTGGGCTTCGATGCCGAGGCGCCGATTTCCAGCGAGGGCAACTTGCAGCATAAGGTCGATGTGCTTTCGCGGAAGGACATGTTGATCGCCATCAGCTTCGGGCAATGCTTGCGCGTGACCGTGGATTGCCTGCGCCGCGCCGCCGAGCGCGGCGTCAAGACGTTGGGAATCACCGACGGCAGCGCCACGCCGATTGCGCGGAACACGGATCGATACCTCATCGCCAGCGTGGTCAGTCCCTCGTTCCTCAATTCCTACGTGGTTCCCATGGCGCTGATCAGCGCGATCCATGTGGCGTGCGCGCACTTGAATCCCAAACGCGCGCTGACTCGCCTGAAGCCCACCGATCGCGAATATCTCTCCGGCGCGCGCTGGTATCGGGAGCGCAAAGAGTCATGACCATGCCCGTCCAATCGGCGATCCAGATCCGTCCGTGCGAGTCGTACGGCGATGTCCACCACTGCGTCGATTTGCAGCGCCGGATTTGGGGCTTTGCGGATGAGGATCTCGTACCGGGCCACATCTTTGCGGTCGCGCATATGAGCGGCGGCCTGATTTATTTGGCCTTCGACGGCGAGGCGCCGATCGGTTTCGCGCTGGCCTTCCTGGCCGAACACCAGGGCGAGCGTTATCTTCATTCGCACATGGTGGGAGTGCTGCCGGAATACCAGAATCAGGGCTTCGGACGGCTGATCAAACTGCGGCAACGGGAAGACGCGCTGCGCTCCGGCGTCAAGCGGATCGAATGGACTTTCGATCCACTGGAGTCCTGCAACGCCTATTTCAACATTGCGCGGCTAGGCGCCATCGTGCGCCGGTATATTCGTGATTGCTACGGCGACTCCACCAGCGTGCTGCATCGCGGATTGCCCACCGATCGGTTAGTCGCCGAATGGCACCTCGATTCGCCGCGCGTGCACGCGGCGATCGCAGGCCACCCGCTGACTTGCGGGAATGATGCCGTGGCCGTCGCCGTTCCGGCGAAGCGAAATTCCGACGGGCAAGCCGACTTGCGCGCCCGCATTACGGGACTCTTCACGATCGGACACGCCATCACGGGTTTCAGCCGCCAGTCCGGAAGTTCCGCTTACTTATTGGAGCCTTATGAAGATTGATCGCATTGAACTGCGCGAAATCCACATGCGCCTGAAGGCTCCGTTTGAAACCAGCTTCGGCGTCGTGCAGGATCGCCGAATTTTGCTGGTGCAAGTTTGCTCGGACGGCGTTTGCGGATGGGGCGAAGGCACGGCCATGGAAGGTCCCTACTACAACTCCGAGACCATCGACACGGCCTGGCTCATGCTGGAGAAATATCTGATCCCGCTGGTTCAGGGTAGGGAATTGGAGAGCGCCCGGGACATTCCGGAGATTCTGTCGGCGGTGCGCGGCAACGAAATGGCCAAGGCGGCGTTGGAAAACGCGGTGTGGCACCTGGAATCGCTGATGCGCGGCATGCCGCTCAGCCGGCTCCTGGGCGGAGCGCGCCAGGAAATTCCTTGCGGCGTTTCGTTGGGAGTTCAATCTGGAATCGATGCTCTCCTCGCGCTGGTGGAGCGCGAAGTCGCAGCCGGATATCAGAGGATCAAGTTGAAAATTAAACCCGGCAAGGATATCGAGGTCGTACGGGAAGTTCGCAAGCGTTTTCCGAATATTCGGCTCAGCGTGGACGCCAATTCGGCATACACGCTGGCCGACACGTGGCACTTGAAGCGGATGGATGAGTTTAACTTGCTGATGATGGAACAGCCCCTCGAGTGGGACGATGTGCATAATCATTCGTTGCTGCAAGCATGCATCGACACTCGGATCTGCCTGGACGAATCGATCCACCACCTGCGTCACGCCGCGGCGGCGCTGGAAACGGGCGCGTGCCGCGCGATCAACATAAAGCTGGGGCGTGTGGGCGGTCACACCGAGGCGATGCGCATTCAGCAGCATTGCCTGGAGCGCAAGACGCCGGCATGGTGCGGCGGCATGATCGAATCCGGAATCGGACGCGCGCACAACATCGCCATGTCGACGCAAGCGGGATTCATTTGGCCCGGTGACGTTTCCGCCAGCCGGCGCTATTGGGACGAGGATATTATCGAGCCGGAAGTTTTGGTCAGCCCGGAAGGAACCATCGCCGTGCCGCTGACGCCGGGACTGGGCTACGAAATTCGCGAACGGCGGATCGAGCAGCTCACGGTCCGCCAGCAGAGCTACCAGTCGCGCACCGTCCTGGCAACCCGCTAACGCCCAAGAGAATCACTACGGAGGAATCACCATGGACGCCAAGATTCATAGAGAATTGCAATTCTTGAAAGCCTACGCGCTCGTTTCCAGCCTGCTCTTTGGGGTGCTGATCTTCCTGGCCGCGCAAGGGGCGTCGAAGGCGAAGACGAAATTCGACGAAATCGAAGTGCAGCGGATCAACATCGTGGAACCGGACGGAAAATTGCGCTTGACCGTCTCCAACAATGCCCTGTCTCCGGGACCGATTCTCGGCGGACTCTACATGAAGACGCGGGAAGGCCATCGCGGCGCCGGATTGATCTTCTTCAACGACAAGGGCGACGAGTGCGGCGGCATGACCTGGAGAGGCGACGACAAGGACGGCAAGGCCAGCGCCAGTTCCGGCTTGCTGTTCGATCAATTCAATCAGGATCAGACGGTGGGGATCACCTACTCTCAGAACAACGATCAACGCACGTCGGGGCTGCATGTGTGGGAGCGCTCGCTCACGCCCATCGCCGGCTTCGCGCGCCAGGTCAACGATATCGAGTCGATGAAGGACGGGCCGGAGAAGACTGAAGCGATGAAAAAACTTCGCGACGAAGCGCGGGAGAGCGGCATGGGCGGCGCGGAGCGCGTTTTTGTGGGACGGTCGCCCAAGGGCGAAGCGATGGTCAGCCTGAGCGACAGCAAAGGAAAGCCGCGCATCGTGTTGTCGGTGGACAATGCCAATGTGTCGCGCATCGATTTTCTCGACGAGAACGGTAAGGCGACCTTGAGTTTGCCGGAACGGCCCGCTGAAAAGAATAAATGACAGCGATGAAATCACCGTGGACTCCCACCAGTACCGTTCTCATCGGCGTCTGGCTAGCTTGCGCCTTCCCTGTTTGCTTCAGCGCCGCTCCGGCGGCCGCGCAGACGCATTCGCCAGCGCGCTTCGAGATTTCCTACTCCGGCGCGGCGATTCCCGGGCCGGTCACCGGCCGGGTGTTCGTGGTGATCGCCAAAAAAGACTCGCCGGAGCCGCGCCTGCTGATTTCCCCGCAAGGTCCGGCGCTTTTTGCGCGCGACGTTGAGGCGTGGCGATCCGGCGAGCCGATTCGCGTGGATTCCGAAAACTCCCTCGGCTATCCCACCCAGTTGGCCGAGCTCGCGCCCGGCGACTACTTTGTGCAGGCGATCCTCAACGTCTACACGCAGGTGCATCGCGCCAACGGCCCCGCGATTTGGTTGCATTTTCCCGATCCCGGCGCGCTCGATACTTTCAACATCGCTCCAGGGAATCTCTACAGCGACGTGCAGTCAGTAAAGATCGGGGGAAGCGAACCGATCGGCGTCTCCATCACGCGGACCATTCCGCCGCATCGTCCCGAAACCGACACCGAGTGGGTGAAGCATGTTCAGATTCAAAGCGAAAAGCTGACCCGCTTCTGGGGGCGGCCGGTGTACATTCACGCCACTGTCTTGCTGCCGCGTGGATACGCGGAGCATCCCGATAGCCGCTATCCCACCGTCTTTACGATGGGCCACTCCGTTCCGTTCCGCTTCAGCACAACGCCGTCATCGGATCGCGAGCGGCAAGCCGCGAAAGCCACGGGACTCGAAACAGGCTACGACTTCTACCAGTCCTGGATCTCCGATTCTTTCCCGCGCTTCATCGCCGTGAGCTTTCAGCAGCCGACGCCCTTTTTTCCCGATTCGTACTCGGTGAACTCCGTGAATCAAGGGCCGTATGGCGACGCCATGATCGAGGAAGTGATTCCGGCGCTGGAGAAAAAATTCCGGATGATCCCGAAAGCATATGCGCGGCAACTGGAAGGCGCCTCGACGGGTGGATGGCAAACGCTGGCGCTCGAACTCTATCATCCGGATTTCTTCGGCGGCGCCTGGGTGCTGCAACCCGATCCCATCGATTTTCGCAACGATCAACTCGCCAATATTTATGAAGACGAAAACGCTTTTGCCGTTTCGATCGGCCCGTTCACGACCGCCGAGCGTCCCTTCAAACGCGCCGTCAACGGACAAGATGTTTGGACGATGCGCGACATGAGCCGCTTCGAAGAAGTGCTCGGCTCAAAGGGGCGTTCCGGTTATCAACTCGAGGGTTGGGAAGCGATTTATGGGCCGATTGGGGAAGACGGCTATCCGATCGCGCTGTGGGACAAGCTCACCGGAAAAATCAATCACGATGTGGCGCGTTATATGCGCGATCATGGCTACGACCTGCGCGCGTATGCGGAAAAGAACTGGAAATCGCTCGGTCCCAAGTTGATGGGGAAACTTCATTTCTTCTGCGGCGACATGGACGATTTTTATCTCAACCTCGCGGTGTACTCGTTCCAGGATTTCCTGAAAGCGACCCAAGATCCGCATTACGAAGCCGACTTCACCTACGGACGGCCCATGAAAGGTCATTCCTGGCACGCTTACACGTGGGCCGAGTACGTCAGGAAAATGGCCGAGCAGGTTCTTCGCGAAGCTCCGGCCGGTGAAGACACACATCAATGGCGCTACTGAGGCGTAAGGACTGGAGAAAATAAAATGCCATCATCGCTGACTCTTACTCGACGGGCGTTCGAAATCCTCTTGGCTGCGGCTTTGCTGGCGACGCCTGCCGTGGCGCAAAGCTCAACTCCGGCTGCGCCGCTCGACGGCTTTGACTCATACGTCGCTTCCGCCATGAAGGATTGGCGCATTCCTGGGTTGGCGGTGGCGGTCGTCAAAGACGGTCGTCTGGTCATGGCCAAGGGTTTCGGAGTGCGCGAACAAGGACGCAGCGAGCCGGTCGACGAGCACACCTTGTTCGCGATCGGTTCCACGACCAAGGCCATGACCGCCGCGCTGATCGGCATGCTGGTTGACGAGAAAAAGCTGAATTGGGACGATCCGGTCATCAAGTATTTGCCGTGGTTTCAACTCAAGGACCCTTATGTCACACGCGAGCTCACGGTGCGCGATCTGTTAACGCACCGCAGCGGCCTGGGGAACGCAGATTTCCTCTGGGTGGGCCAGAACAACTCGGCGCACGAGATCATTCGCCGGCTTCGTCTGATCGAGCCCGCCTACTCGTTTCGATCCAGCTTCATTTACCAGAACATCATGTATGCGACCGCGGGCGCGGTGATCGAAGCCGCCAGTGGAAAAACTTGGGAGCAGATGATCCAGACTCGCATCTTCGATCCGCTGGAAATGCACGACACCATCCCGGTGCTTCGGATGCGGGCGCAACGCAGCAACATCGCTTCGCCGCACCAAGTGGTGAATGGTCGAGTGTTGGTTGTTGAGAGCACCAGTGTGGATTCGGTGGCGCCGGCCGGCTCGGTGTGGTCGAGCGTCGCCGACATGTCCAAGTGGATGCAGTTTTTGATCGATGGCGGCGTTGTCGGCGGTCCGAACGGGACGCGTTTGCTGAGCGAAGCGACGGCCGCCGAACTTTTCAAGCCGCAGGTGATCGCGCCGAGAGACCAGTATCCCACCACAGCGTTGGTGAAGCCGCACTGGATGACTTATGGCTTGGGCTGGTTTCAGCAGGATTATCAAGGCCGCGCGGTGGATTTCCACACCGGAAGCATCGATGGGATGATCGCGATTCACGGGCTGATCCGCGACGAACGCCTGGGTGTGTATGCGCTAGGGAATCTCGCGAACGGCGAACTTCGTCACGCGATCATGTATACGGTGTTCGATCGCTACGCCGGCCGCCACGATCACGATTGGAGCAAGGAATTTCTGAAACTCTACGGCGATCTGGAGAAAACTGCCGAGGAAGCGCAGAAACGCCAGGAGTCGCGGCGCGTCACGGGCACATCGCCGTCGCTGGCATTGGAAAAATACGCGGGCACGTACAGCGATCCTCTGCATGGAAGCGTGGAAATCGCGTTCTCCGAGGGAAAACTGCAGATTCGTTATGGCGTGGCTCGCGCGGGCACGCTGGAGCACTGGAACTATGACACGTTCCGCGCGAACTGGAACGCCGAGTGGAATCGGCCGTCGCTGGTCACGTTCAACCTTGATGCGCAAGGCCGGCCGGCAATGCTGCAGTTTCTAGGGTCGAGGTACGTCCGCCAGCCTTGAGGCTGCAATAGAGAGCTCTGAATCACGGTACAGGCGCCCATCGAATCAACTGAAAGATTTTCAGTGTAAATTCCTCGTCATCCCTGTGGCGGCGCGAGCGGCGTGAGTTGCGGGACGCTGCTAATTTCGAGCGGCGTCGTGGCGCCGTAAATGTGGATGGCGCCCGGACCGCCGGCAAAATAATGATCCAATGTCACGGCCGCCGGCGGTTTCACCGGGACCACACTGACGTCGGCGGCGTCGTTCGCGGTCAGCTCGACCGTCGTGGCGTTTCCGTCGTGCGGATCGCCGGTATGCGCCGGTGTTGCGACGCGGGCAAACTGCGTGTGGGCCTGATAGGTCGTTTGTTGGGAATCTACGTAGTTGTAGTCCACGAAGAGGCAATTCAAGTTGACGTTAGCCGTGTCTGTTGTCGCGACGGTCGGTGTCCCCGCGTTATTCGGATCGCCAATGGCGAATTGTCCGTCGCAGTTGAAAACGAAACCATCCGCGCCCGCGGCAATCGCGGGAGGAATAATGAATCCGCCCATCGCCGGAATGATGTGCACATGGATCGCGCTGGCCAAGCGCAGTGTTGGGTCCGCGTTTTTCGGCGGATGAAATGGATTGTTGACGATGTTCCGGCGCAAGCGGTAGTTATTGTGATCCAGGCAAACCTCCACGCCCATGTTGAACCATCCTGTTGGGCTGATGAATTGGCGGAAAATCGCGTAGTTGTCGTCGGCCGCCCGCTTCAGATCGCCGTTCGATAGGTCGATGTTCGGATAGGCAACCATCGGCTCGGTGATCACCGCGGGCCCCATGAACTCGGCGGTTCGCGATGGGTCATAGAGCACGAAGTCCTCATAGGAAGCGAAAGTCTTCTGCGTATTCAGCGTTTGAACAATCTGTTCGTCGTCAAAGAGCCCGAGACCGATGTTGCTGTGGACGACGGAACGGCAGTGAACGGTCAGGCTCGGATTCGCGCGGCAATTCTGAATGAATCCCACCAACATGACTTGGATCGCCTGTTGCATCGGACCGAAGGCGGCGTCCCATTGTTCAGTCAATCCTCGGACCACATTGTTGCGAACGTTGGTGAGTGGTTCGTCGGCAACTTTCTCCCATTCCACGACGCGGGCCGAGGGCATGGTGCCGCAGACGAACGTCCAATCCGGATAATCCGCCACGGGGAACGCGGCGGCCAATTGCGTTTGCAGCGTGATGAGCGGGTCCCCTTCAGTTTTGAAGATGGGATCCCAAATATACGCGCCGCGCCGCCCGCCAAAGAAGAACTCCGGCGCGACGAAAACGTTGATCACTTCTCCGGGAGGATCGGGCGGCAAACTGGCCTTCGCCGTATCGACGGCGTTTTTCATCACCTGTACGCGCGCGGTGATGTCGGTGGTGTTATCGAGGTCGCCCATATACGTCCCCGCTGTGGCGGGCGGAGGCGCGGGCTTCGAGTTGCCTGGGTTCGTGGGAATGGCGTAGCCGATAAAGCGAATCTTGCTGTAGGTAGAGGTGGGCGGTTGCATAGGCGCAAAGAGGATACCATGTATAATCGCACTGATTCTCAGAGACTCTCATAACGGAATGGCAGGCGAACCGGCAGCACAATGATCGGGAAGGTCATTGAGCATTATCGCGTATTGAAGAAGCTAGGATCCGGCGGGATGGGTGTGGTTTACCAGGCCGAGGACACCGAGCTCAGCCGCCCGGTGGCACTCAAGTTTCTTTCCGACGACTGTGCGCGCAGCTCGGGCGCGCGATCGCGCTTTCGCCGCGAGGCGGTTTTGGCCGCGGCCTTGAATCATCCCAACGTCTGCACGATCTACGAAGTGGGCGAGCATGAAGGGCAACCCTTCATCGTCATGGAGTTTCTCGAGGGCGAAACGCTGCAACAGCGCGTCGGCGGCCAGCCGCTTACGGTGGAGCTGATTCTTGATTGGGGCATTCAGATTGCCAACGGTCTTGCCGCGGCGCACGCGCAGGGAATGGGCCATCGCGACATCAAGCCGGGCAACATTTTCATCACCACTCAGGGCCAAGCGAAAATTTTGGACTTCGGCTTGGCCATGACCGTCGAGGACGATGCGCTGACCGGCGGCGCGACTCTGTCGGCGCTCACGCAGCCGGGTGCGGTGATGGGCACGGTGACGTATATGTCGCCGGAGCAGGTGCGCGGCGAAAAACTGGATGCGCGCACCGATGTGTTTTCCTTCGGCTCGGTGCTCTACGCGATGTCAACGGGGCGGCCCGCCTTTCCCGGAGCCACGCCGGGCGTGATTCAAGAAGCCATCTTGAATCGCCAGCCGGTCCCGGCGTCGCAGGTCAATCCGCTGCTGCCCGCGCGAATCGACGACATCATTGCCAAAGCGCTGGAGAAAGATCGCGAGCTGCGTTATCAGAGCGCGGCGGAGTTTGGCACCGATCTTCGGCGATTGGCGCGGGATCTCGGGCATTTGCCGGCCGCTTCCCTCAGTGGATCGCAAATGATGATGTTGCCGCTCGCTTCCAAGCCGAAGCGGCCGCGTTGGATTTCCGCCGCGATTACCGCCGCGATCTTTCTGGCCGCGCTCGGTGCAGCTGCGCTGGTTTGGATTTTCAAGGACCGTTTGTTTCCGCCGTCTTCCAATCCCGCGCCATTGCGTTTGACCACGGACTCGGGACTGAGCATTCAGCCGGCCGTCTCGCTCGACGGGAAAATGCTGGCCTACGCTTCCGATCGCGCCGGAGAATCGAACCTGGACATTTGGGTTCGCCAGGTGGGCGGCGGCGATCCGATTCGTTTGACGCGCGATCCCGCCGACGATACCGAGCCCGCGTTTTCACCCGATTCCACTCAAGTCGCATTTCACTCCGACCGCGAGGGCGGCGGACTATACACGGTTCCGGCGCTGGGTGGGCAGGAGCATCGCTTGGCCGACGGCGGCCGGCGTCCGCGCTTTTCCCCGGACGGAAAACAAATCGCCTATTGGACCGGCGAACCTCTCCGCGAAATTCCCGCGGTGCCGCGCTCGGCGGCCATCTACGTTCTCGACACCGCGGGCGGCACGCCGCGCCGCTTGCGCTCCGATTTTGTGATTGCCACGCGTCCCTTGTGGACGCCCGATGGATCGCACATTCTCTTCTGGGGATCGAAAGAAGCAGGGTCGGTGGAAGGCCGTTCGGTGCCGCATCGGGGCTGGTGGGTCACGGCGGCCGATGGCAGCGGCCCGGCGCAAGAAGTCACGGCCGCAACGGCGGAATTCAATCCTGAGATCTTCCACACTTCGGAGGCCAGCGGATGGCGTCAGGATAGCGTGGTCTTTTCCTGGCGCCAAGAAGACAATTCCGTAAATGTTTTCGAAGCGCCTTTTTCCTTTCGCAATTGGCAAGTGACGGGCGCGCCACGGCGGCTGACCTTCGGCACCACGCAGGAAGAAACGCCTTCGGTGGCCGCCGATGGCAGCTTGGCTTTTTCGAGCATCGCGCGGAATTTGGACATTTACGCTGTACCGATCGACAACGGGCACGCAAAAGTGGCGGGACCGTTGCAGCGGCTCACCACCGATCTGGCCGACGACGGGTACGGATCGCTCTCCAACGATGGAAAAATGCTGGCGTTTTACTCGCGCCGTTCGGGGCAGTTGGAAGTTTGGATCAAGAACCTGACCAGCGGGAAAGAACAATTTCTGGCCAGCGGAGAAAGTCCCATGATCAGTCCCGACGGTTCGCAGGTTGCGTATCTTCAGCGCAATCCCGATCGCGGAATGATCATTTCCGTGCAAGGCGGGACGGCTCGCCCATTCAGTTCAAGAGCGTTTGTCACCAATGCCTGGTCTCCGGATCAATCGAGGCTTCTGGTCGTGGACACCGACAAGCCAAAAGAAGGCATTGAGACAGTGGACTTGGCGTCCGGACACGTCTCTAAGTACATGTCGGATTCCTCGAGCAGCCTCTATCCGCGATCGTTTTCTCCCGATGGCAAATGGATCAGTTTTACGAAGGAGTGGCCCGCCGGACAGCAGTTGATGGTCGCGCCGTTCCATCCCTCCACGCCTGCGACGGCGAGTGAATGGGTCGCGGTGACCAGTTCCGGCACCTACGACTTTCAGCCGCATTGGTCCTCGGACGGAAAAGTTCTGTACTTCGTCTCGGATCGCGATGGATTCGGATGTATCTGGGCTCAACTCATGGATCCCGCCACTCAAAGACCTGCCGGAAAACCGTTCGCGCTTCTGCATCTGCACGATCCCGCGCGACGGATGCGTCAAAACGCGCGTCACCTTTACGTCGCCGGCGACAAGGCCGTGGTTACGCTAGAGGAGCGGGTCGGCAGCATCTGGATGTTGAGATTTAAATAGTAGGCGCGATCCCGGGCGTGGTAACATGCGCTTCGCAAGCGACTCAACTCCAAAGGGAGCCCCCCATGCAGAGCACGGAGCGCAATACCTTCACCACCCCGCCCACCGAAGCCCTTCTAGCCGGTTCGATTCTCAACGAGTATCGCGATTTGTTAGCCGCCGATCAGAGCTTGATTGCGGCACATCCTGCCGCAACCGATTGCCAAACCTGCGGTGATCCGACGTGTAGGGATTCCGATGGCGCGAATGCCCTTACCGATTGTCAAACGTGCGGCGATCCCACGTGTAGGGATTCCGATGGCGCGAATGCCCTTACCGATTGTCAAACGTGCGGCGATCCAACATGTAAGGATTCCGATGGCCCGAATGCCCTGACCGATTGCCAAACGTGCGGCGATCCCACGTGCAAGGATTCCGATGGCGCTAGAAACGTTCCCGACTGCCAGACCTGCGGCGATCCCACGTGTCGCGATTCCGATGGGCCGCACAAGCCCCATCATCCGCCGCATCATAAACACGAAAAGAAAGCCGCTGGCTGGATCGATCTGCCGCGGATGTAGTTTCCCAGGATCATGGTTCTCAGCGCCGCTGACTTGCCGCACTACTTGATGGAGCGCGGCTTGGTGAGTGCGTCTTCGTTTGTAGACGGCGACTTCAAGGTCCACGAGCTTTCCCGGCGGAATCGAGTCTTCCGGGTCAGCCGTGGACCTTTTCCCGGTTACGTCGTCAAACAAGTGATGAAATGGACGCCCGAGATATTGGAGTCCATGGAGCGCGAAGCGGGCGTTTATTCGGCGATTCGCAGCGATCCCCGGCTGAGTTTTCTCCGCGAGATGGTTCCGCAGTGTTACGTCTACGACGCGGACAATTTGGTTTTCGTGTTGGAATTGCTGGACTCCGCGCGGCGAGAAGACCACGCTGCTTCCGTCGGGCAGTCCTTGCGCCGTTTGCGCCAGGAATCGAGCGCCCTGCGCACCACGATCTCCGGTTTTCGAATGCATGATCCCTGGATCCTCTCGTTGCATCGAAAATCCGAACGCAATTTCGATCGCGTGAGCGCGGCCAATGCCGAACTGATGCGCGTGGTGAAGCGCGAAACCGCCGTGGGCGAGGCGCTCGATGAACTCCGCGCGTCGTGGCAATCGGACACCCTGGTGCATGGCGACATGAAATGGGACAACTGCCTGGTCGCGGAAAATGGCACGCCCAAATTTATCGATTGGGAAATGTGTGGCTGGGGCGATCCGCTGTGGGACGCCGCCGGTATTTTGCAGGAATATTTGTCCGTCTGGGTGCAAGGCCATCGCCCGGCGCCATCCAGGCGAACTCCGCCTCTCGATTCTCCGGCGGCGGAAGTCGCACCGCGGATGCGGGACTTTTGGGAGAGCTACAAAGAGCCCGCCGAATCGTTGCCGCGCGCCGTCAAACTTGCGGCGGCCCGCCTGGTGCAAACGGCGTGGGAGAGTCAGCAGCGTTCCGAGTCCATGACCGCCAAGTCGGTCCGCTTGCTGCAAGCGTCGGTGAATATGCTGGCCTCGCCGGAAGCGGCGGTCGAAATGTTTTTCGGAGCCGAGGCATGAACGAAATTCTGGAAGCCTTCCGCGTTCTCTCGCGCAGCGCATTCTCCTGCGCCGGACACGTTGTGGAAACTCGCGGCGACTCGCTGCAAAAGGAATTGACCGAGTCTCTCTATCGTTTGTGCTACTCGCACCGCTTCATCGGGACCTACTATCGGCCCGCGCAGCAACCGTTGGATCGAGCGTTAGTGCAGGAACTCCAGGCGGCCAATTCGTCGCGCACGATTCACGACCAAGGATGGAAGATCGAGCAGACCCATCCTTCGGGAAAGATCCTGGCGTCGCGCAACGGAATCACGCGCTGGTTTTTGCCGGGACATTACCTGGCCGACAAGGGTCCGGGATTTCACGCCAAAGAAGAGTGTCTGGCGGTGATTCAAATGCAGCGGGAATCCACCACCGAACAGGCCGGCTTTTACATGGCGTTCGGGGAAACGGTCAGTCACGACGAAGAGAATCGCGACATCCTCCGCCTGTATTGGAACATTTCCGCGAACGGCGCGCCGCGCTTGATGTCCGGGCTGACGCGCGAGTTGAATCGTTTTCAAATCCCTTTCATGTTCAAGTGCGGCAATCGCACCGAAATGTACGGCCGCAGCGATGCGGCCGTGCTCTACGTGAATCGCCGCTACTATGCGTTTCTCACGCGACTCCTCGGCCGCCTCTATCCGGAGATCGCCGACACGCTGTCGCCCGATATTCCCTTGTTCACGCAACGACTGGCCGATGGCTTGGCGCTGGCGGAAGACACGCCCGATGGAAAGAGTTTCGGGATGAACCGCTGCGACATCGTCGCCGCCGCGCTGATCGCGTGTCACGAGCGCGGCCTGGAAAGTGCGGACGAGCGGCTGGCCGAATTGCACGCGCAGTTTCGGAGTCGCGGGCTTGATCCGGAGCGTCCCTATCTCGGTCCCGGCTCCCGGCGCGTTTATGATTTCCCGTTTCTTGCCTAATGCCGACCTTTCTTGAACTCGCCGACCGCATCGGAGCCCGTCTTTGCGGCGACGCCATTTGGGACGGCGACCGCTGCAATTGGCTCGGCGTGTATGCGGACGCGGAAGTGGGTTTTCGCGCGCTCAATCCGTCGTTTTACAGTGGAACGAGCGGAGTGGCGTGGTTTCTGGCGCGTCTTTCACGCGCCACCGGAGAAAAACTTTTCACCAACAGCGCGACAGGAGCCTTGCGGCAAGCGCTCTCGCAGGTCGATTCGCGCGCCACGCGCTTTCCGGCGCACGCACCGCTCGGCTTGTACCTGGGCGCGTGCGGTGTAGCGGTGGCGCTCGCCGATTTCGGCGAGCCGTTTCTGGAGCCGGCCCTCGAACTGGCGCGACGGTTATTCGCGCTTCCGCCCGAGACCGAATGCGACTTGATCGCCGGCACGGCAGGCGTGCTGATTGCAGCGCTTCGCCTTCACCGGCTGGCCGGCGCTCCCGATTTGTTGGAGGCGGCGGTTCGTCAAGGGGAAATTCTCCTCGCTGCGGCGCGCCCACGGGAATTCGGATGGTCCTGGAAAACCGCGGAAATTGCGGCGAGGCCCGGGCGTCCCGATCTTACGGGTTTGGGCCACGGCGCGGCCGGAATCGCCTGGGCATTGCTGGAACTTTGGCGCGCCACCGGCGATCATCGCTATCGCGCCGCCGCCGAAAAAGGATTTCGTTACGAGCAAAGTTGCTTCAGTGCGGAGCGGGGCAACTGGGCGGATTTCCGCGCTTGGTCGGCGGCCAAACCGCACATCGACTACAGCGACTCCTGGTGCAACGGCGCCGCCGGCATCGCCTTCTCGCGCCTCCGCGCCGCCGAGCTCACCGCCGCGCAGCCAAACAGCGCCGCGCAATACACGATGCAAGCGGCGACGGCCCTCGACACGGTTGTAAGCGCATTGCCCAACTGGTGGCGATGCTGCCTGTGTCACGGATTGTTCGGCTCTATCGACGTATTGCTGTACTCGGGCGATCCTTCGCGAATCGCCGCGGCGCAAAGAGCCGCGGAAGAAGCGATCGAGCGATACCCGTCGCGGCGTCTCCCATGGCCTTGCAGTTTAGCGAATGCGCCGGAGGCTCCGGATTTAATGGGCGGCGTCGCGGGAATCGGGCACACGCTGTTACGTTTATCCGATCCCGGTGCGTTCTCCACGCCGCTGTTGATGGCTTGCGGCGAGTGAGCGACATGCATCACGTCCTAGTCTGGAAATGCGGGAAATAGTCGGCTCCCAGATCTGAGCAACCTATTTCTTAAATTCACGCGATCATCAGAATGGCGAGGGGAAAGTTGGGTGAAATGCGCCTCGAAAAACGGCTAGGCAGATCAATTTGCATGAATCGGAGCAAGCCGCGCTGACCGCGTTTTCCCAATCTGCATGAATCCCTCAGAAAAATGGAGCAACGCGCGCTGATCCCGTTTCCCCCCGTTTTTCCCTTACTTGGTTTCACGGGAGGATTTTCTTGGCTGTCGAGCTCGACCTTAATTACCCTGCGAACTATTAGTTCGCCAGGAAAGAAACCCATGTGACCAAAACCGTTTCCCATGTAGGTAAAATCGTCTGGCCCGAGCCCATTGCGAACCCGGACCCGTTGGTACTTCTTTGGAAGCCGCAAATAGCCTACGAGCGTCATTTTCACAGAGCGATTCTGCTCGCCTGCCAATTCCTTTGCTTTCCTGTAGGCGTTCCGCACGCTGTCTAGATCGGTCTCAAAAGGAACAATCCCCTTAACCGCTTGGTCTTCTGTCGTCACGACATCGAGAGCAACCGGCCAAACGAATCCGTCAGTGACCAATTTATGGTCGCATTTTGCGTCAGTCAACCCGCCAGCCAACTCCTTGCCTGTTGTCAGGGTTCCTGTGACTTCAAGAAGCTTGTCCCTGTACGATTCGAGATCCTGAAAAACCGCGCAGAGGTCTAAGCGTGCGCTCGGCAAGGCCTCGGCCGACTGGCCGTGGCCGAGGCCCGGAAGGGCAAGGTGTGCAGCTAAGGCTGCGAGGGAAATAAGATTAGATTTGAAATCGCTGTCGCGCATGGTATGAGAGTCTGGCTATTTTTCGTTTCTGCGTCGTCATTCACTGAATTGTCTTTATTGACGTCGTTGATGGGCAAAGGGGATGTCCCCGCGCTCCCCCGCGCTCCGCATTTCAGTTCTGCCGCGGCAGAAGGCCCATCTCCTCGAGCGCATCGTGGGCGAGGCGACGTTCCCTTGTCGGTCGCGCAAGTTCCTTCCGAAGAGCTGGCGCCGCCTGGGGATCCTTCATCAGAGCCAAAGCCACGACGATCGCGAATCGCTGTTCGTAGGCAGGGCCTCCCGAACGATAGGGCATCCGATCCAGCGCTGCCACCAATGGCGGCGTCGCGGGCGAGCCGATCTCAACGAGCGCATGGATCGCTGGTAAATTCTTCTCAATGATCTCGATCCGTCGGTTCCAAATGGAAGCGCTGGCACCGCCGACGACGGTAATATGATCGATGAGAAACGGAACGGCCTCCGTCGTTCGAAGTCGCCCAAAGATCTCCGCCAATGAGACATCGAAATTCGTTGAGCCCAGGCCGATCCCAGGGGGCGGGTTTCGGGTCCACTCGAGGAGCAATGGAAGGTAACGGTCAGGTGAGCGTGTAACCATGTTGATCGCTCTTTCGCGCCTGAGTTGGTCGATGTCGCACAGGGATTTTGCCAAGTTCGGAGAGTTCGCCGACTGTTGGCTGTTGGCACTCGACACCAGTATCAGGGCGATGATAGACGGAGGGGCCAGCGCTCGGATTCCCATTTACCACACTTCCGTCTGGGTCGCGGTCGAGACTGTTGTCCCAGTAGCCCAGACACCGATATGCACGTTCCATAGCACACCGCATATAGGTTGCCCATTCCAGTCGAGGAATGAGTTGAAGAACTGATCGGAAAACACCGAGGTGACTTTGTGCAGCTTGCCATCCGCGCCGGGAAAGGGCTTCCCAGGGGAAAAGGGGTCAGCCTCGGAGCCTGTCGGAGAGAAAGAACAGATTCATCGGGTAGCGGCGCCACTGGCGATTTCGGTATAGCCACGAAGATCTTCGGTAAAAGGCGACGGTAGCGCGTAGGGCGTTGGTGCTGGCAAAAAGCCTG